>Ga0123352_10000349_pt1 | contig 55463 bp, 70 predicted proteins | sample TergutLab28metaG_FD_89700 | JGI IMG/M metagenome (GOLD analysis project Ga0123352, IMG submission 89700) | Labiotermes labralis P1 segment gut microbial communities from Petit-Saut dam, French Guiana - Lab288 P1 | ecosystem: Host-associated > Arthropoda: Insects > Digestive system > Gut ... | reverse complement strand
CCTGCGTCCATGCGCATAATGTCTTTTAAGGCTTTAGTAGTGCTTGAACTAGCCATTTTGATGTCCTCCTAAATGCGCACTATGCGGCTTCATATAACACTAATTTCAATTCTCGTATCGCTTGGTCAAAATTCGCTTTACCGTTAAACAAGCGATTAACAATGTGTAATGGCGTACCAAATTGTTGGAAGGGATTAACTTTTAGCACATCTATGCTTTCGATATTTGCTACGCCTGTATCTGCATATTTTTCTAACAAGGCTTCAAGAACAGCACTTGCCTGCTCGCCATACTTTCCAAAGTAATTACGTTTTTTTACATTATTAGCCCTCTCTCGCCTTGTGAGTGGAGGTTGGTCAAATACGATATGGCATAGCAAGTCAAATGGATCAAATTCTTGTCCAATCTGCTCTTGCAACTCGTCTATTAAAACGCCTTGTTCAGTAAGTTCATCTAAAATAACTTGTTTGCGTTCTGCACTATTCCACGCATTGAGGAAGTCATCATATGTTGCGTACTGATTAAGAACATTGCGGCGAGTATAGTCAGTTAGCGATTCTGTAATCAACTTGCCGTTTTTGTCGATATATCGCACCAACTCTTTTAATACAGTAACTTCAACATTATGAACATAATATTTCGCACGCCTGCCCTTGGGTGGCTCGTCCCATTCTGGAAAATCGTCAGGGTTTGACCTGTTATTATCAGAGGTAGTTTCTTGGTTTTCATCTAATTCCAGTGGAATTTCGCCATTAGGTCCCGGCGTAAATTCATCATCTTGCTCCGTAGGACCGTCAAAATCAGGGTCTGCAAAAAGTCGTGTTACGTCACGAAAATCGAAGATAGTGAAGAACATCTTGCCTAAATCTTCACGAACACGAGTACCGCGCCCAATAATTTGCTTAAATTCCGTTATGCTTTTAATTGAAGAATCAAGTACGATAAATTTAACCATTTGTGCATCAACACCAGTTGTTAGCAGTTTTGACGTTGTAGCCAAAACAGGATAGTCGCTCGTTACATCGCTAAAATTGCCAACTTGTTTTCTGCCAATTTCATCATCACCTGTTAAACGCATTACATATCGTTCATTTTCCATTACAAGGTCTTTGTTTTCATTAACAAGTGCTTGCCACATACGGTCTGCGTGTTCTGTATCCACGCAAAAGAAAATGGTTTTAGCCATACGGTTGTCGTGTTTCTTCAAATAATTAGAAACTGTTTGTGCTATTATTTTCGTTCTTTGCTCCAAAACCAGCTCACGGTCAAAATCAGATGTTCCATAAATACGGTCGGGAATTTCGTTACCAAATTTATCAACTTGCCCATTATATGGGCGATAACCTGCTGCATCTTTATCCAATAAAACACGAATAACTCTATATGGTGCAAGGAAACCATCTTCAATGCCTTGTTTTAGGGAGTAGGTATAAATTGGTTCGCCAAAATAGTCAATATTGGACACTTCTTTGTTTTCTTTAGGGGTTGCCGTTAAACCTATTTGCGAAGCCGAGTTAAAGTAATTCAAAATTTCTCGCCATTCGCTGTCTGCCTTTGCACTACCTCTATGACATTCGTCAATGATAATTAAATCGAAGAAATTTGGCGAAAACTGCTTAAACACATCTTTGCCATCATCACCAGTAAGCCCTTGATAAAGCGCAAGGTAAATTTCATATGAATGGTCTACTTTACGGTTTCGTACTACTGTCATTTTATCTTTGAAAGGCGCAAAATCGTTTGCATATGCTTGGTCTACAAGCGCGTTTCTGTCCGCAAGAAACAATATCCGTTTTTTAATGCCCGCCTCCCGTAATCTCCAAATAATTTGGAAAGCCGTGTACGTCTTGCCTGTTCCCGTAGCCATAACAAGCATCAAACGGTCTTGACCCTGCATAATCGCATCAACAGTTAAGTTAATAGCATTTAGTTGGTAGTATCTTGGTTGTTTGTTTTCGTTTTCAGTATAATACGGCTGTACCGCAACCTTTTCTCTTGGCTCATCAATAGAATTATGGGCTTTTACCACACTCCATAATTCTTCGGGTGATGGAAACTCATGAAGTCCAATTTTTGTTTCTGTGGCATCGTTTCTGTTCCGAAATACGAAGCCGTCGCCGTTTGATGTGAATACAAAGGGTATCTTCATAAGTTCTGCATACTCTAAGACCTGTTGCATACCGTCACTAACCAAATGCTTATTATCTTTTGCTTCTACTACAGCGATAGGTATATGAGATTTGTAGAATAATATATAATCGGCTCGTTTGATGCTCTTTTTATCGCGCTTGCCGATACCGCCACGAGCAACAATGCGCCCGTTGGTAATAGCGTAATCTTCACGGATTTGTGAAACTGACCAACCGGCATCTTGTATGGCAGACCTTATATAGATAGAGCGGATTTCCTGCTCTGTTAGCTGTTTTTTATCCACCAAATCACCTCGCAACACAACGTTTATTCTGATAACGCATCAGTTTTATCCATAAGCAAACCCTTGAACTCTCTAAGCTTTTGCTCCAACAATTTTTTATCTATTAGTTTTAATGAATATTCCGCAATCATTGTCGGGGACAAACTGCGACTCATAGCAAACTCAACAACTTCATTTTCCTTGCTGGCACATAAGATTACACCGATACTTGGGTTTTCGTTGGGCTTCTTATGTTCTCGGTCGAGAGCTTCCAAATAAAAATCCATTTTACTAATATATTCTGGCTGGAATTTATCAATCTTCAATTCAAAAGCAACAAGGCAGGATAGCCCTCGGTGGTAAAATAACAAATCAATATAAAAATCTGAATTGCCGACTTGAATACGATATTCTTCGCCTACATATGTGAAGTCCTTGCCGATTTCAAGAATGAAACTTTTCAGATTTTGGATTATGGCACGCTTCAAATCATCTTCAGAATAATTTTCGGGCAAATCCAAAAACTCTAAAACATAGCTATCCAAAAAGCGAATATTTTCATTTTGCAATGCAGCCTTAGGAGCAAATGGCTGAGTTGAAAGCATATAACGCTGATAATATGCACTACCAATTTGTCGCTCCAATTCACGCTTGCTATATTTTTCTTTTACACACAAGCTGATATAAAATTCTTTTTCTTCTATGCTCTTTGCGCCTGACATTATCAATAAATGATTTGTCCAGCTAATTTGTGTCACCAGTGGTGACACAAATACATTATCCTTATAAGTTTCATAAAATTGCCTCATACGATAAAGACCACGGCGATTAAAACCTTTGATGCCTGGGCAATTTTGCTTTATATATTCAGCAGTAGCGTCAATAAACGCATCACCCCAGCTCGACTTTGCGCTCTCATTGCTCAAATATTCACCGACATTCCAATATAGCCTAATCAACTCAGCATTAACACTATACAATGCGTTTTGGCGTGCAGTCTCTATCATACTTACAATTTCATTTGCAAATGGGGTTATATCTGTATTCATTGCACTACGTCCTTTGCCGTTATATTTTGATTTTCAACCAGACTGATTAGGAGCAAAAATCAAATCGAAAATGTTTGCCTAAATACACCTGTCCTTATTTTACATTATATCAGAAATTTCAGGGTATCACAATTGCAAATTTACGTCGCCCTATAAATTCTGGATAACTTAACTGGCAGATTATTATGAACAACACAGATAGCTAATTTGCGAAGGTTAAGCCTCAAACCGCAGTAGATACAGGATTGCGTAGTATATGGGCAAGCAATGTTTGTGATACACGCATACGGCTTGCGTACAGGGCTTCGCTCCACGACCCCATTTGCCAAATTATTCGCAAGGCTTCACAAATTGGCAAATTCAAAAAGGATGCTGTGCATTTTTTGTTAAGCGTTCCACTACTAAAATCGTAATTTCGAGTTGTGTGTACTTGTGAATTTGGGACTACAGTGTAATTTCAAATGTGGCTTATTAATTTCAAATCACAATTCACCATCATCAAATTGCACACTTCATTTGAATCTTGAAAATTGCAATTTGTCATAGGCCTAGAATAGTTTTCACACCTTATTTTCTATTTGCTCCTTTAGCTTCAATCGATATTTAACGACATTTTGGCAATAATTAAAATGTTCGCCATAATAATCATTGTTTTTAAGGCTAATAAAATCTTCGAGCCACACTTTTGAGCTAAATTTCCTTTTTCCGTCTGATAAAGCGGAAGATGCAGGAATTTCTCCGCAAAATATTTTATCGAATAAATCATTAGCTAAGTAACTTACGGTACACCTATGTAACATATCTTCTTTGCGTAAATATTTGATAAATTTATAAATTGACTCAATTTGAGACTGCCCTCCAGCTCCAACATTATTGTTAAAATGCCAACTTCTGTCGCCATATAAATACCTAAATCTATCAACTTTTAAAGCAATTCTCATATGGGATTCATCAGAAAGACAAAAAATAATATTCTCTGGTTTTAATTCGATTACTTTATCAATAAAATTAGCAGCATAATGAAGCTTAATCTCTGCCCGAAATGGTTTTTCATTACCATTTTTAAACCATTCTTTATTTACGCCCAACTTACCCGCTATATCTGAAATAAATGAAAACGTTGGCTCTTTGTCATTTTTATAATACTCTTTTAAAACATTTACAGAATCGAAACCTAGATGCTCAGCCAAAATTTCTAAATTTACTTTTTCATACGAATCTGAATGAGCATTGATTAAAGTCATAACATAATCCAGACGCATAGCGAAATTCGTCTTATACTTAATATTTTGCGATATAAGCTCAGCAAAATGCGAATCCTCTTGAATCGATTTATATATTTGGTTAAGCGATTTTTCGTTTACATCTACTTTTTTAAGTATTTCTCTATAAATTTCATCACGAATATCGGCTCTATCGGTCGTGTATTCAAGATATTGACGAATTTCTTCGATTGTTTTTAATGATTTGTTAGACCTGATTCCGTCCAATATAAGACCAGAAACTACTGCTACAAATATACCTTCTACCATCATAAATATCTCCTTTCAAGCTAATGTGTTTTATGTAAAATGAGCATTAAGCATGTAGCTCTGCATTTCACATCTACGTTTTTATCATTATGCAATAAGTTTTCGTTATCAAGTACAAACCTGTCAAAATAACTTTGGAAAATTTTATCCTAAGCTATCCAGTATTTTTCAAACTGTGTTTCGGCGTGAAGCTCGACTTGTTCTGCGATATTTTGTCTGCCACCATAAGTAGAACTCGTCCGTTGCATTCAATAAAGCTATCTAATCTTTCTACCCAATCTTCCATTGTCGTTGGTATATGATTTTCTGCTTGAATTTCTGCAAAATCTAAATAAAAGGTAAACTAAACGATTAAGGAAATCTATTTCTTTTTCAGTTAAATAGTTTTATCAATAAACACATCGAATTTTTGTATTTTGCCACTAGATACAGATTTATAAGTTGATAAGCCCGTATGTTCTTTCGACGCGTTTGCTCAAGTTGTTATTATTTCGACAGCTGTATGTCTTATGAACTGCGTAATGAAGCTTATTTTGGACAATCCTAAAAAGCTTTTTGTTACTTTGAGTTTTTTTCATAGTTGATAACGTTAAAATAAACATCTACATTTTTTGATAAAACATACGTTCAAATTTGCGAATTTCCCTAATTCTGACAAGTTACTCTTCAAAGTACTGACTTGTTGGTTTGTGTCTAGGCTTAAAATGCTCGTCATCCATCACAAAGTTTTTAATAGTGTAATCTTTTGCTAATTGGATAACCTGTTTGCGAAATTGTACAGCTCTTTTGTTGTCTATCACAAAGCCTACTACAATTGACAACTTGCAAAGCGTAGAATTTTTACTTTATACTCTTTGCTGTCTTCGGCAGTATGTGCAAAAATTGCACATACTGAATTTTGCTTAAGCTCATCACCTGAAAAATTTCCTTTAAGCGTCTTCCTGTAACGTAATGATCAACACCATAAAGCTCTGTCATCTTTTTGGGTTAGCCACGTATTTTCATTTTGATACCTAATTTCAATCGAGCTTTCTCCACTGTTGGTAAAAAAGTTAGATAATTCAGCAGCTCCCCAAACGAGCAATGTGCTATTTTTATGTTCGGTTAGGCTGGACATCGCTTTATCTTTTTTTACTTTAATTCGTTGGCTTTATTTAATTTCAAAAGAATCGCCACATCGTTTACTGTTTTTAAATTGTTTAGCTCATTATACACCTATTATACGCATATTGTCAACGAATGATCGTTTTCGTTCTTACAATATCTTCTAAAAGTATGTTTTTACGTCGATAATACGTCAACACTACGCCATTGCGACAAATACAACCACAAAACTCTTTGTAATATAACCTGTCTTACTTGAAACTATCTCAAGATTATTGTATAATACAATAAATGTGATGCGGGTTATCACAGAAATATGGGAGGCGAACAATATCCTCAAACTACTCAACTTCATCCATCAAAACCCAGACTGGGAAGAACTAATCTTTAAGCCACCGTATCACATACACACCAAACGCAAAGGCAGCTGTGTCCTTTTCAAATACACACAAAGAGGGCTTGATTGTACTTCGGATTTTAACATTGAACTGGTAAGAGAATGTCGTGGTATTATCCTTGATGAAACCGATAATTATAAACCCGTATGTGTTCCATTCTTCAAATTTGCAAACTATGGGGAACCTTATGCCGATGATATTGACTGGCCTTCCGCCAAGATAGTCGAAAAAATAGACGGGTCGCTAATTAAAGTTTGGTATCACAACAGCAAATGGCGGGTTTCTACAAATGGAAATATTGATGCGAGTGATGCGATTGTTGGTAGCGGTGGTGTTTCTTATTTTGATGTGTTTGAGGAAGCAATAATAAAATCAAATTTTGATTATGATAAGCTAAACCCAAGCTATACATATCTATTTGAACTTATCTCCCCTAAAACCCAAGTAGTTATCCCACATACGGAAACAAAACTTTATCACATAGGCACGCGCAACAACATCACCTTGCAAGAAGTTGATGTTTGTATTGATGCAAAAAAGCCAAAGATGTATCCGCTTGATTCGATTGAGAAAGTTGTAAAAGCAACAGAGGAGTTAAGCCAATACCATGAAGGTTTTGTAGTTGTAGATAAATTCTATCACCGTATAAAAGTAAAATCACCACTGTACATCAAACTGTATTGCACATTAGGTGACTGCACAACCGATAGAAACATAATTGATATAATCCGTTCTAGTGAAGTAGATGAAGTTTTGAATTACTTCCCCGAACATACACCAATATTTGCAGAAATACGCAAAAAGCTAGGCGAGTTTATTGAGTACAATGAACGTGAGATTGAAATCATAAAAGCTGTTAATTACCCAAATAGAAAAGAATTGGCAGAGCGTGTAAATAAAACGATATGCTCAAGCCTTATTTTTAGTGTACTTGATGGTAAGAGCGTCTCTGTTGGGGAGTTTGTAGCGGGGATGCCTGTAGATATCTTAGCTAGGTATTTGATGGATTAAATCATACTGTCAGCTTTATGACACATATCGAGCCTCTATTCTTTCACTCTATCCTTAACCCGCCAAAAAGCATATAGCGGCAAAATCCTCTCTGACATTTTATCAAGAGATGTTAAAATTGATTTTTCAGGGGCAAATTTTTTGATATATTGTGTGATAGAACGGGCGTGGCTGGCGGTTTTTGCCTTTACTTCTATTGGGACTATGTGTGCGTCGTCTTGGATGATAAAGTCCACTTCGGCTCTTGCAGAGCCTTCTGCCGTCCAATAATAAATATCCTGTCCATAAGCCTTTTTAATCTCACAACACACAAAATTTTCAGCCATAGCTCCCTTAAATTCTTGATAGCCCTTTGCGTTGTCAAAAAGCACAGACGGCGGCAAGTTTGCCATTTTTCTAAGCAATCCGATGTCCGGCATATATAGCTTAAAAAACGTATGATTTGCATATGCTTTTAGTGGAAAAGCAGGCTTTTCTATATTTTCGACCTTATAGACCAAACCTGCACGAATAAGCCATTCTAAAGCATCTTCCAAATCCTTTGCCCGCCAGCTTTTTTTGACTTGACTGAAAATAAATTTGCGGTTTTCTTTAGAAAGTTGGCTTGGTATGGCGTTCCACACAGCTGATAGCTTGGGAAAATAAGAGATAGGAGCGTGCTTGGCAAAATCGTTTTCATAACTTTGGATGATTTGGGATTGGATTTTTTCGACATTCTCAATGCTTTGTGTAGATATCCAGCTCTTTACAACTTCCGGCATACCGCCAACAGTATGAAAATCACGATAAAACCCTTCTAATTGTGTTTTGAATGTATGCCAAATAGGGTCGTCAAAACTTGCATCTTTTAATGTTTCTGCAAGAACGTGATTTTGTGCGTGCAAAAACTCATAAAAATTCATAGGATAAAGCGTTAGAAATTCAACCTTACCAACGGGAAAAGATGTACCCTTTGGAATTGCAACACCCAATAAAGACCCTGCCGCAATAATGTGATATTCGGGAGTATCTTCACAAAAATATTTAAGAGAAGCCAAGGCTTTGCCGCAAGATTGTATTTCGTCAAAAATAATAAGTGTTGCCGTGGGTTTTATATCCTTGCCGTGCAAAAGAGATAAATCCTTAATAATCCGTCTTGGGTTCAAATCGGCTTCAAAGATATTGTCAAGCCCTTTGCCTTCGTCAAAGTTACAATACACCACATCGTCGTAATGCAAACGACCAAATTCTTTAATAAGATAAGTCTTGCCGCATTGCCGTACACCCTGCACTATAAGCGGCTTTTTATCAGCATTTTTCTTCCAATTTATTAAATCAGCTATTAGTGTTCTTTGCAAATCTATCACCTCAGTATATAGTATAACCATTTCAATGGTAAAAGTCAACAAAATTATAGTGTAATTTTGCCAAATAACTCTGCAAAATTACACTATAATTTTGAACTTCATATACTTATGTAAATATCCAGTCCGCAAATAAAAGAATAACTACCTTTGTAAGCATCTTTGGCTCTTTGGAATATGTATTGCATTTTGCTATGGTTAATACCTATTTCATCCGCCACTTCCATTTGTGTTTTGCCCTCGAAAAAGCGTAATTGCAGTATGTGTTTTTCCCTTTCGCCTAGACGTTTTAGGGCTTCTGATAAAGATATGTTTTCCAGCCACATTGTGTCGGTGTTTTTGTCGTCGCTTACTTGGTCCATTACGAAAAGAGCGTCTGCACCGTCGTGGTAGACTGGCTCGAAAAGTGATACGGGTTCTTGTATGGCATCTAGTGCAAGCACAATGTCTGTTGCGGGCATTTCCAGCTCTTTTGCAATTTCTTCAATTGTTGGTTCTTTACTGTTTAGGTTTATCAATTTTTCCTTTGCTTGCAGGGCTTTATAGGCAATGTCACGCAGGCTTCGGCTAACCCGTATTGTGTTGTTGTCACGCAGATAACGCCTTATTTCACCAATAATCATTGGTACGGCATATGTGGAAAATTTAACACCGTGGGATGTGTCGAAATTGTCGATGGCTTTTATTAAACCAATGCAACCAACCTGAAAAACATCATCAATGTTTTCGCCACGGTTGTTAAAGCGTTGTATGACAGAAAGCACAAGGCGCAGGTTGCTGTATATAAATTCTTGCCTGGCTTCCTTATCGCCATCCATTACTTTTGCAAACAAAGCCTCTTTTTCGGCGGGTTTTAGCATAGGCAATTTGGCTGTGTTTACGCCGCAAATTTCGACTTTGTTGTTCATTATATAAACAGTCCCTTCGATTCTCTTTTGTAACACATTGATTATTTTTTCCAGCTACGATAAGTTTATACTAAAAAAATTCTAAAAAATTTTAAAAAATGATGTTGACAAATACTTGTACCTGTAATATAATTATTACACGTGCAATAAATTTATTATATATGTTATAGGGAGGATTTAAAGATGAGTGGCGACCGTTTGACACCTTCTGGATATGTAGAATTTTCTGCTTTATTTGACGCTTTGTCCCACCCTATGCGCATAAAAATTATGGGCGAGCTGGCTGTTAAACGCCGATATGTCAGCGAAATGGCAAAAATTCTTAATATATCCCGTGCGCTTTTGTATATGCACTTTAAAAAGCTAGAAGACGCTAATATCATCACAAGCGATTACGAAATTTCGCAAGACGGCAAGACTATGAAATACTATGAAGCAAAAGATTTTATTATAAACATAACGCCGCAATTGATGATAAATTTATCAAAGTCGATACCAACAATGCAAAAAACAGGCGAAAATTAAAGCCTGTTTTTTTAACAAATTTTTTCGTAATATTTGTAATATTTGCCGTTGACAATATTTCGTTTGCTGTGGTAGAATATATAGATGAAAACAAAGCGGAAAGTATTTAGGGTTGTTATAATCTTGGCGGTGTTTGCCTTTGTGGTAACGGCGGTGTTATTATCGCCGCTTTTTCGCATAAGCCGTGTTGATGTGGTTGGCAATAACGCCCTTTTGCAAGCCGAGATTTTGCGGGCGGCTAATCTTGAAATAGGTTCAAGCATCTTTGCATTTTCTGCCCGCAATGTTTCAAATAATATTGCAGAACTGCCCTATATACACAATGTAAGCATAACAAGGGAATTGCCTAATGTTGTTAGTATCGAAATACACGAAAGGGTTGCAATTGCAAATATACAAAACCCTATTGATACGGCGGCGTATATACTAACCGATGGTGTTGGTTTTGCTTTAGAGCTTCGCCAAAACCCCGACCCCAATTTGCCAATAATATTAGGTTTAGATTTAGAATATTCTTTTATCGGACAGCATTTGCATACGTCAAACCCTACAATATTTAGCGACCTTTTGTTGCTTTCGCAGTTATTTTCTACATACGAATTTTTCCCGAGGATAATTGATTTTTCAAACCCACGGGATATTATTATGCGCCATAACAATTTTGAAATAGATTTTGGCTCTATGGATGAAGCCGACCGTAAAGTGCGTTATTTGCAGGCGGTTGTGCAAAATCCTTATTTAGACAGAGGTTACATAGATATTCGCAATCCAGAAATTAATCCAAGATTACGGGTTTCTCGTTAATCTTGTCTATTAATATTGAATACTTACGCTTGGGAGGAAAATATAGTGGCAAACGACAAAAAGCAAAGTTTTGTAAGAAAGGCAAAAATATTTGTAATTGGTGTTGGTGGTGGCGGTAATAATGCCGTGGATAGAATGATAGAAGATAATATAAGCGGTATAGAATTTATAGCCGCAAATACTGATGCGCAGGTATTGGAATATTCCAAAGCCGACACACGTATACAGCTTGGCGAAAAACTGACTGAAGGGCTAGGTGCAGGTGGTCAGCCAGAAGTAGGTACAAAAGCTGCAGAAGAAAGCCGTGAACAAATTTTAGCCTCAATCGACGGCGCAAATATGCTGTTTGTAACGGCTGGTATGGGCGGCGGTACGGGCACAGGTGCGGCACCTGTTATTGCAGGACTTGCAAAAGACAACGGCATATTGACCGTTGGCGTTGTTACAAAACCGTTTTCCTTCGAGGGCAAGCCACGTATGGACAACGCTTTGCGTGGAATTGAAGAATTACGCAAAAACGTGGACACATTGCTTGTTATTCCCAATGAAAAATTGCTTGACCTTGATGTGGGTATCTCTTTTAAAGCAGCTTTGAAAAAGGCTGACGAGGTGCTGTCGCAGGGTGTGCAAGGTATTTCTGCGCTTATTTCTGGCTCTGGGCTTATGAATCTGGACTTTGCTGATGTTCGCACTATTATGAAAGACCGTGGCGTTGCACATATTGGTATAGGGCGTGCCAAAGGCAAAGATAAGGCTATAAATGCGGCAAAAATGGCGATAAACAGCCCTCTTTTAGAAACATCTATCCGTGGTGCGTCTGCTTTGCTTCTTAATATAGCTGGTGATGACGAGCTAGGTTTGCACGAAGTAACAGAGGCGGGTAAGTTTATATCCGAGAGCACCGGACTTTCTGAAAGCCTTATTATAACAGGCAATACCGTCAACGATACTTTAAAAGACGAGGTAATTGTAACCGTTGTTGCAACGGGCTTTAACCAAACCGATATGGAAAAAAACCCAATAATCCAAAATTTAAAACCCGATACATCACCCGTAACATCATCATCACAAGCACCAAGCCCCAAAGATGATGACAGGCAAATTGTGTTGCCAATCTTTTTGCAAAAAGGGCGTAAAAGTTAGATATTTTACAACAAAAAAGGCGGCAATATGCCGCCTTTTTTTACGCTTCTCTTATTTTTATTGTAGCATTGGATGTGTTAGCAGTTAGTCTTATACGTTTTGCGGCTGTGTCGTAATGGGCAGATTTGCCGCTTAGATAGTTTTTAGACATTTCGCTGACAATAATATCGTGGGCTTTAAAATCTACACGGGCGTTGGATGTGGACGCTTGTAGCTTTATCGCCGCATCTGACGGTATTCTTATATCAATGCCTGCGTTTGATGTGGTGGCTTCTATAATGCGGTCGTTTACTGGTGCAACATCTGCTGGGTACTGGCTGTTTACAGCAACTGGTGTTATGTTTTCAAAAATATTTTCTAGACTTATGCCGCCATTTGATGTTTTTAAATACAATTGCTCTACATCAATATTGTCGGTTTCTATGCGTGAGTTGGATGTGGATAAACGGGCGGTTTGAGCTTTGACGTTTTCTGCCGAAATGCGTGAGTTGCCCGTTTTTGCGGTGATATGGGTTGCTGTTACATTTTCGATGTCAATTTTAGAGTTTTTTGTTAAAAGGTCTACTGTGCCTGCGTTTACTCCATAAAGCTCCACGGACGAGTTTTTGCTTTCGCCGTGAATATGTCCAATATATACATTCGGCACCAAACATTCTATAGCAACAGACCGCATTGCATTATAGTCATATAAAAGTTCAAAATTGCCGCCTTCGGAGCTAAAATGGATTTGGGTGTCGGGACGTTTTGCGTTGTATTTTACTTCTAACTGCATTGTGTTACCTTGGTAGCCTTTTATTTCTACGGACGAGTTTTTGCCCAATAATTTTATCGAATTAATATCTGTCGTTATGGGGTCTGATGTAAAGTTTACCACGGTTTTTTTGCCGCTTCCAAAAACCTCAGACAAATTAATGTTTATATCTGCATCATCAACACCGTCTAGCGCATCACGCACGGCGTTGCCTATTGTGCTGCCAAGGTTTGCCAAGGCTTCAAAACCATAGTTATAATCGCTTGAACGATTGTTATTATTGTTATTATTGTTGTTATTGTTGTTATTGTTGTTTGTAAAATCGTCGTCATAATCATCATCTGGCACTTGACGCAATAAAGACATCGCCTCGTCAACGGTCACCTTGCCTTCTTGCAACATTTGTAATACTTTTAGTCTTGCTTCGCTCATAATATTATCCTCCCTTTTTATACTGTCCAGCTGGCTATTGGTGTGCCTGCTTGTTTGTTTAATTTGTCTTGTGCTTTTTCACGGGCTGTAGTAAAGTTGTTGCTACCTTTGTTTACAAAATCTTTTACTTTAACAATAATATTTTTCATTTTACTTCCTCCTCGAATAATCGTTTAATTTGATTTTTGTCAAAAAATGGTATAAAATTTTCCATAATTTCTAATTCGTCTGGGTCTTTGCAATTTACAAAATGTTCTGCTATTGCATCCCTATGTTTGCGGTTAAAGGCTGGCATTATGTCCTCTATAATGTCGTACCTACCTTCTTGTAGCAGTTTTTGTAATGTTTGCGTTTTCAGTTCGTTTGAAAGATGGGTTATTATGCTCTCTAGCAGGTTATAATCTCTGCGGTGCAGTATATGTCGCAGTATGTCGGTTTTATGTGTCGTGCTTGCGTATGGTAGTATTTCATCCAATGTTATGCCATAATCATCTATCATCAGCATTTTTTTAATCAGCTCTGCCTTTTGCGTGTTGTTAAGATATACAAAGAAATCTAGGCTTATTTGCAAGTCACCCATATTTTGCAATTTGTCAATTTCGGTTAACACTTTGTTAAACAGCCCTGCATCAACCAAATTGCTAAAATCAATTTCATCTTCATCTTTATTGCCAATTTGCCCTGCGTTTAATATTTGGTCTACGCTTACCTGCAATATTCGGGATAAGTCTGGCAAAAATGCAACATCCGGCATATTTTCGCCCCGCTCCCATTTAGAAACAGCTTGGGCGGATATTCCTAAATTATCTGCCACATCACCCTGCGTCAGCTTTAACGCCTTCCGGGATGTTTTTAAAAATTCACCAACACCTCCAATATTCAATGCACCACCCCCGTTTCTTTTTGTCTTGCTTGCTTTGTAATAACATAATATCATCCGCTGTCGGTAATTGCAATAAACCAAAGGTTGATTTTTAGGTTTAGTTTTGATATAATTTATAAATTATATTTTGAAAGTGTTTTGAGAGGGGTTTATACTATTGAACTGGCTTGATTTATTAGTGATAGTTATAATGGCAGGCTGCATAGCAGGCGGTGCTTGGCGTGGTTTTATTCGTACCGTACTTGGTTTCGCTTCCTTTATATTAGCGATTTTTTTAACCAATCTGCTCTATCCTTCTGTTGGGCGATTTTTGCGTGGGATAGAAGGTTTGTACACATCAATGCAAACAAGCATTGGGCGTATGCTTAATTTGGATGGGTTAATAGAGCAACACGTAGGTGAAACCTATAACCAAATTATTGAAAGGCTACCGTTGCCTGCGGTATTACAAAACTCGCTTATACAAGGGTATAATGACGAAGCAGTAACAAATGCATTAAGCGCAACTGGCATTGCAGACTATATTTCTGGCTTTTTGGCGGGCATCGCTATAAACATTATATCCATTATCATCGTGTTTGTAATCGTGTTTTTGGCTATAATTTTTCTTGGCCGGGCTTTAAATTTAATTGCAAAACTACCCGTTATACGCACGCTTAACAAACTGCTTGGTGCGGCTATTGGTGCGGTTTGGGGCTTGTTATTGTCGTGGCTTGTTTTGGGGCTTGTTGTAATATATTTTGCGGCTAGTTCTAATACAGATATGCAGGCATTACTGGATACTTCCATAATAGCGCAACCAATGCACAACGCTAATTTTGTACTACATTTTATTTTAAGATTATTTCCATAACAAATGAACATAATAGATAAATGAGAATATTAACTGAGAATGGTTTGAAATGTTTTTTAGATGATTTACGCAACGAACTTGCATTTTTAAAAAATGAACTGCCAAAAGATATTCATTTTATCAGCGCAGATAGTTTTTATTTTTATTTAAATTTGGCGTATCCCATTAAATGTCAGCAGGTTATGGGGTTGATGACGGTGCTAGAGCCTTATATTCCTTTGGTGGTTTCTGAAAAAGGGTTAAACACATTAATGAACGCCTATGCGCAAAATGATTTAAACAGGCTGACGGATGTAGAGCAAAGTCTTGCGGCACGGTCAAAATTATTATTTTTAAACTCTGCCATTACAACAGACGAGGACAATTGGAGCAATGTGGTAGACGTTTGTTGCGCTTTGCGCAGGTTGATGTAAAATCGAAAAACCCGAAAACCCGTATCTGCACAGATACGGGTTTTATAGTTTCATTAAACAAAAATGTTCTTGACAATTAATTGCATATGGGTTACAATATCCCTTGCAGTATAGCTGGGTGTAGCGTAGCTTGGTAGCGCGCCAGCATGGGGTGCTGGAGGTCGAAGGTTCAAATCCTTTCACCCAGAGTAAAGCCCTTCAAATCCGAACCCCGACTAATCTTTGTAAATGACTTATTCGGTGTCGTGATTAAAAGATGAAAACAAAAAAACACCCGCAACAGCGTTATGCCGTTGCGGGTGTTTTTGTTTTATGCATTCTCCGTTTGCGCAAGTATCAAAACAAACTGAAAAGAAAACCTTGTACCAATAGAAATATTAGGTGCTGTAACTATATACATACCTTGGTTTGTTATCCTAATTGGTACATATTTAAAATCGTTTGTGGCGGCATTATAGCCTATTGCAAATTGGTCTACTTGCCCGACAAATCGGTTAAGCAATTGGTAAGTTGTGGGGTCTAGGACAATAAAGTCTTGCCCTGCTGTTCCTGCCGCATTTTGGTTTGCGAAGCCCCAAAACGATACTATGGTTATATTGTCGTTTAAAGCAACGTCAATTGCGTTTACTTCCCCATCAAATGTTGCATTAGAAAACGCTTGATTAAAAACGCTTGCGGGATGTGTCATAGTGTTAATTACATTTTCTAGCTTGTTTTCAAGTTCCCATAAAGCCGTTATTTGGTTCGTTAGTTCCGTGTTTATACCAGCTTGCGAAGAAGCCGAACGGGATGGACTTTCGTCTGCTGGATTTGTAACAGCCGTTTGTGCCGTTGTCGTTGTCGCTCCGCTTTCACCGCCTAACTCTGATAAATCGTGCTTATTGCCTTGTGCATCCAAAAAAACGCCATAAAACGGCGACATTTTAGGTATGATTTGGCTACGCTCGACGGTTTGACTTGAAAACATATCTATAAGCTCACCACTACTATTTTCATAAACGCCCAAAAATGGCGATTTTCCGCTCATTATTTACCACCCCATTCAAAGCCTAAAGCCTTTGCCGTAAATTTGCCGACCTTGCCGTCAACAATCAAGCCTTTTTTTGCTTGAAAAACTCGTACAGCATAAGCCGTATTTTTGCCATATATACCCTGCTCGCTTTCTTTTCCGCAATGCAACCCTTTTTCAATTAAAGCATTATGCGTTGCGCTTACATCCTTGCCAGTCATCAAAAGCCTAGAAACTTGTAAAAGCCGTGGTATGACGAAAGTATCATTTTCGGTATCGTTTTTATTTTCAGGAGTTTCAACGGTTTTTTGCGTCGTCAATTCGTTTATTTCCCCGATGGCTTCCTGTTCCTTCATTTCGGCTTGCCTTATAGCATCAATAATATCTTTTTTTATAGTCAAATTTCCAAGAGAAACCCCGTTATCCTCGGCATACTTACGCAATTCCTTTATCGTCATTTCCTCGTTCCACATCTGGTCCACTCCTTTTTAATCGCCTTTTTTAATCTGCTTCACGGCTTGACTAATCGTGATGGCTACACCAGCAGACAAAACGCCTTGCGTTATGCCAGCAAATGCCGCTAAAAGCAAATTATCAATTCCGCCGTCTGCTGTAGAAGCACCAAGCACCCACAACATAGAAAGAAAAACACCAATCGCTATTAATAACCAAATTATTAAGCTATCGGCAATTTTCAGTGTCTTTTTAAACCCTACTCCAAAAACATTTAAAACAGGTATAATAACAAATGCCCAAGGCTCTATATACTCCATAAAATCCATATTAATCCCCCTTTTTAATCCAATAATCCAAGTCTATCCAATATAACAATTATTTGTTCTCTTGAAGCGTTTGCTTGCGGGTTCGTACCATCAGTTATACCTTTTGCAGTTGCTTTTATCCAAGATGTTTTTGCCCATTCGCTTGGCTCGTGATTAGGCATATTTTGCGGAGGTGCTGGTTGCGTCGTAATAGCTCTACCGATAATGCCCTCTGCTATGGCGTGGCATATAGCATAAAAATTTTCTTGGTACAATCTTACGTCGTTTTCATTGCGCACAAAACAAACTTCTAATAAAACGGCAGGACGATTTGTAAATCTTAAAAATCCTACTTGCGTTGTGCGTGCAAATGTTCCGTCGCCACGACGTAAAAAAATGCCCGAAGCGGCAGAAATTGCACGTGATATACGTGATGCTATTCCGCGTGTCTGCGTGTCGCCTTCTATATGTAGCGTTTCCGTGCCGTGTGCTGTCGCTTCTTTGAAGTCATTAAAATGTATAGATACATCCAAATCCCTTTGGGTGGAATTATGATATTTTATGATAGAATTTACATTATCGGTTGCATTTTTAGCATCATTTTCGTGAAATAAATTAACTGCAATATCTGCCCCACGCAATATTTTCGCAACTTGGTTTGCTACACGTCGGGCTTCGATTACCTCGTTGATGATACCGCTTGCGCCTTGCATATACTTACCGTGTCCACTTGATAATGTTATGGCTTTAATCGTCATTTTTATCTCTCCCTTTGTCCTCTAAAATTCTTAAAATTTTATCAACTTTTATTTCAACTGCTGTTAAAGTCTTGCTTTGCTCGTTAAATCTTTTATGCATCTGCGTTAAATCTTCCCTATGTGCTTCGGTCGAGGTTTTCAATAAGCTCTTCAAACCAGCCATAACGGCGGTATTTTCTTTTACAATATTAACAATCATATTTTGTTGCTCTAATTCGTGCGTTTTACTCATCTTGCGCCATTTTATAGCAAACGGCGCAAGTATGGCTAATCCCACAATAACTACAATAAGCGCAATAATTAAAATACTTTCTGCATTTTCTGCCAAAGTTCCTAAAAAGCCATATGTACTTTCGTAAATATTTACATATCCATCCATCTATACACCATCTTTCTGTTGATATTCCTCAACATCAAAAACCAACCGCAACCCCGTTATCTCTTGAATATCCGCAATTTCTTCATCAGAGAAAACAACATCAATGCCAAATTGCGGCATAATTGTTTTGGCGGACATAATTGTTAATGCGTCAATATGCTTTCGTAGTTGCTCGTTTTCTTCAATTAATTCTTCTGTTTTTCTTATAATGGATGTGTTTTGCTTTATCATAATATCAATTTTATCTTGCAAAGTCATATAATCACCTCTCTATAATGCGATAAAAGTGTATGTTACGTCGCCAGTTGTACCAGTTGTTACATTTTCAATCTGTACAAAAAATCTACTAACAGGAGCGTCCGTATTGAATGTTTCTGCCGCCGTTTGTATTATGGTATTCTCAGCAGTACCAAGGGTAGTCCCCATTACACGTCTAAGCTGGTAAGTTCCGTTTCCACTAGCGATAAGAGATTGTCGCTGACTAATCATCCATATATTTCCGCTTCTTCTATTCGTTAACGTATTGGATATTGGAAATGTTGCTGTTTGTCTTAATGTACTTTCTGACAATGCGCTTACTGCGACTTGTGAATTTTGAAAAACAAAATTACCAGCAACTGCAAGCAATGCACGTCTTGAATTTGCAACTATAGACATTGATATTGGTGATGAAACTACGGAATTAAAGGCTTCGGTATTTGTTGATATTGCACTAAGCGCAATATTAGAATTAACAATTGCCCTCATTGCAATATCAGAATTAACGACTTCCGACATTGCTACATTAGAATTAACAATTGTCGCCATATTCGGGAAAGCATTAGAAGCAAACCCAAGAATTTCAGACAAAACACGTGCGATAACATCATCCTCTACTCTGCTGAAAACGTCAGCGGCTTGCGTATTGTTCTGTATAGCCGCCATTGCTTCTGATGATGATATAAGTTGCGATAAAAAGGATAGTCTTTCCAAGCCTTCTACATTCAAATTAAACATACGTTTAAATGTCAAGCCAATCTCCGCACCACGCATTATCATTCTTGCCGCCATATCTATACTATTTGGATTTATCGCTTCTAAATAGTTGTTGGCGTTTATAAGCTGATTTATTGGTAATGCAAATTCGCCGTCAGTCATCACTGCGCTATTAATAAATTTCTCCATATCATTATTAATTGACATATTACACCACCCTCGTTTTCATTGTTCCATAATCGGTTATTCTCGTTTGCGTCCAAGCAGTCGTCATAATTCTATTTCCGTTTTCTTCGGTTTCCCACGGGTAGAATTTTGTAACAACGTGCTTTTCACCTGTAGGATATGATGTTATTCTTTCTGCGAGCAACATACCAGTCGCTATTACGTGCCAATATGTATGCATATAGTTATCGGGGTCGTGCGAATGTTCGCAACCACGCTTGACCCAATCAGCGTCAAAATCGTTGTTGATGAAAGTAAATGATTGGGTTTCTAGGGCTTTTATTTGGTTGGTTATTTCTTCAATAAATTGTTTGGATAATGTTTTTTGTTCATTCGCCCAGTTCAAAAACTCTATCATCAAATCATCAATTGTATCTTGACTATCAATTTTAAAATTCGTAATCCAATCTAAAAAAGCCGCAAAGGCGGCTTTTATATTAGTTTTATATTCTGCAAAAAATGCGTCAAATTGCGCTGTTATAAAAGAAGGGTCGATTTGGTCAACTACACCCTTAACAACCCCGCAAAGTTCGGTGTTCCAACGCCTATCCGTGATGTTAGCTTGCGTAATGCCCGTTGCGCCAATGCCTACAAAAACATCCCCAAGACATAATTCGTATGCATCCGCATCACGTTGTAACTGTGGCGGCGTTGGCGTTGATGAAGGTACGCCAATTTTCACTTGCGCCGTAATATCTCGTGTAGCCAAATCCCACCGCAAAACAATTCTATCTATACGGTTTAACATAAAGTCCGCATTTGGTAATGTAATAGTCTTTTCGGTCGTGTTTACATAAAAATAACCATTTATCCAACCTTTTCCAATCCTTACAACAACATTTAATCCGCTATCGCCCGCCAATATTTGCAAACCATACGACGGCACAGGGAAAACGCCATTGCCGATAAAAGAAGCGAAATAAGCCGCCCAATTATCGGCTAAATAACGACGGTCGCCGTTAATAGAATTAAAAAACATAGATTGCTCCATATATTCACCCCTTTTTTTATTGATTTATATGTTTAATTACGTTAGCAAAATCGGGCAAACCCTCACCAAAAATAATATCAATTTCGGGCGTTTTATGGTCTTGGTATGTTTCCGTAACCTCGACAATTCTTTTATTTACGCTTACGCCCCATTTGCTATCTTTGCAAGTTACAATATCTCCCAAATCATAATCTTTTTTGTACACTGGTCTAATGCGATTATCAACTTTCGCATTAAATGACATAGTTTCAATAAAATTTATAAGCTCCTGTATGCCCCTTTGATACAAAAGGGCGTTATACTCTGCATTAGAAAGCGTTATTTGCGTCCCGCTTTCGTCCTGCCAAGACTGTGCAATATCGCTTGCGTTAATGTAAACTTCGCAACGGTCAAGCCCCGCAAAGTTTTCGCCAATCTCAACAATGCGCCTAGGCGCATCACGCAAAATTTCGCCGCCGACATAAGCCGTAGTGCGTAGCCGCTCAATCGAACGTATAAAAGTTTTTTCTAAGATGTTATCAAATTCAAAAGAAAAAACCATTTGTGGTTTTGCCTGTTGCGCCGCAGAGCGGTCAATGCCATCATATATAGAAAAATTATATAACTGCTCACGTACATCAGCAACTATTTTATATCCAAGCTCTGCCGCTTTCGCTATCTGTTCCACCGCCAAACCGACATTTATAAACGGTTCGGAAATATATTCAGTATTCGCCCTGCTAATCTGCGAAAAATCAGTATTCGCAAGCCTATCAATTTTACGCAAATCATTCGTTGGGTTTATCAAATTTTCAATAACAATTTGCATTATAATAGCTGGCGGCGGTATATTTGTTAAAATTTGTCTTTCAATAATCCGCCGCCCAAGCCAACCCGTTATAAATTTGCCTTGCACTTCAATAATTTCTTTTCCTTGCGTGTCTTGCGAAAAATCTATGTATTTTATTTCTCCTGCTTCGCTGTCATCACGCTTTGCAATTAAATTACCTTTTTGCAAAAGTTCCCTATGTTTGGTCGTAAAAGGTACTAACAAATTAAATTCTCCAACTTTGGAATATCGCCTTGTCCATATAAAAGACGTTATTTCCTCAATCATTCCAAGTCTATTTAAATCTCGGTCATATACAAAAAGCTCCATATTACACCCCCAAATATAGGTTTTGATAATATATAGTGGCGTTAAGGTTTCCAACAGTCCCGTAATCTGCGTTGTATGCAAAAATGTTGTCGCCAACATCTAATTGCAAAAATACACTATCTGTATCAAAAGCATTAAAAATATCTATATCAATACCGCCACGGCGTAAAATAACGCTTTTATTTCCATATGTAGTATTAATGGTTATAACGTCGTGCTGTTGCATAGTAAAATTTAACTTTAATATCTCGCCTGTATTCATATTTGTTAATGTGGGGTTTTCGACCGTCGCCAAAGCTATAAAAATAATGCGCATACCAGTCCGAACGTCGCCGCCATTAACGACATTAACAGCAAGAGCAGGAACACGCCAACCTATTTCCCAAGTTCCGTCAATCGGTATTTCCAGCCCGTCGGGTAAAGGAAATTCAAAACCACCCATCCACAACGCTATTTCTTGGCGATTTTCAGCAGTTTCACGCCAAAAAGGACTGGGGCAAGTAAGTTGTATATTAAATTCTTCAAAAATGGGCTTTTTTGTATATTGCGGCGCATTTTCTACACGGCAGTTTATAATCCGCACATAATCGCCCAATTCATAGCGTAACACTGCGCTATATTGTGGATTTAACACGCTGTTCATCCGCCGCCGCAATCTATGCGCAAGCTCCTTGTTGCGCTCTTTTATATGCCCGATAATCTCAATATTTCTTTCTAAAATGCGGCTTCCTAAAAACGTATTACCATCTTGCCCCATACTGTAATTATTAAAAATCTCATTTTCAATATCTGATAATCCTTCGACATCCTTAATATTGACGTGGTACTGTGAGCGAGGATAAAAATAAAGGCTTTCGCCCCGCTCGTTTGTGTATATAAGCCTTTCTTTTATCCTCAAATCACTCCCACCTTTCTTGCAAATTGCTTTGCCTGTTTAATGCCTTCCCGTTGCTGTGCGGCGTAATTCGTTTCTTTTGTTTTAATGATTTGTGTATAATGAAAACCACCGCCAGCCGCTGGCGAACCGCCGCCATTATTTGGATAAGGTGGTTTTTTCGGTATAACTCCTTTCATAGCATCCAGTATACTATACCTTACATCTCGCATTTCTTCGGTAAAGCCAACATCAATACCCGCCGCCATTTGTTCGCCGATTTTAGCGAAAACTCTTGAAGGTGAATTTATTTGTAAAATTTCCCTTACCATAACAGCAAGGGTTTCCATCATTTCCATCACGTTACCTTCAAGCCAGCCACGCATATTTTGGAAGCCTTGCCATATCCCTTGTACAGCGTTTTCGCCGACGCTTACAAAGTTCCATCTAAAACTATCCGCAGTCCGTAATATGCTTCGCATTGTGTCTTGTATCTGCCTTGTAATATGTTGCGTTCTCCTTGCTATACCCTGCGTAAGCCACGTTATTATGTCCGAACCTCTCCGCAAAAAGCGTTGATTTTCGCCCGCTATCTTCTCCGTTATACTATCCACGACCGAAATAACAGCTTCATCAAGATAATGTAAATTAGCGATAATGCCGCCGCTAACAGCTTTTATGGCTTCGGAAGCAGTTAATACGCCAGCCTTGCCCATTGCACCCGTCATAGATTTCTCAACGTCTTTTGCTTCGTTTTCAAAACCAACTCCCAAGCCCTCAGCAAGATTTTCGCCAATCTCTGCAAAAACTTTTGACGGCGAATTTATGCCGAAAAATGAGCGTATACCGCCCAAAATACTACTTGCTACATTGCGAACAGCATCAACAACAGCACCAACAGACCCTATAAGACCATCAATCAAACCCATTATTAAATCTTTGCCCGCCGATATAAGACTTGGCACAAGGTCAATGATTGTATCAACAATTGCAATCACTATTTGCGGCGTAGCCTTCACAATTTCAAGTATAATTTGTGGCATAGCTTCTATAAGAGATACAAACAGCGTAATCCCTGCGTCTATCAAAAGCGGTATACTGCCAATAACTGCATCAAGTATAGATAAAATTATCTGCGGCACGGCTTTCACAATCTCAACAATTATTTGCGGCAACGCTTCAATCAACGAAATAAATAAATCAATACCCGCTTCGATTAGCAAAGGTATACTTTCGACAACAGCCGTTAAAATTCCGTGTATTATTTCGGGTATCGCCGCAACGATAGAAACGATAATTTCGGGCAATGCCTTAACCAAAGAAATGAGCAAATCAACGCCCGCACGAATTATTAACGGTATGCTATCCAAAATTGCTTTAATTAGGCTATTTATAAGGGTAGGTATTGCGTTGATGATGATTGGTATTGCATCAACAATCCCTTTTGTAAGCCCGATTATAAGCTCCAAAGCCGCTTCAATAAAAAGCGGTACACTTTCAATAAGCGTCTGTATTATACTGACTATAACCCCAACAATAGCGGGTATAAGCGTCGGCAATGCCTGCGTTATGCCCTTCGCAAGCGTGGTTATTATCTGTAACGCCCCTTCAAGCAAGGCGGGCAATGCCTGTATTATAGCGTCCACAAGCGACAAAACAATGTTTAAAGCCGCATCTATCAATTGTGGTATGTTTTTAACTATACCGTCTACAAGTGCATTAATGATAGACGGCGCAACCTCTGCAACTGTATTCGCCACGGTGTTTAGCAAGGACAGCACTTGCGGTATTGCATTAGTTATGCCTTTTACAAGCTCATTAACGCCACCAACAATTGCGTCCGCCGCATTATCGCAACCCGAAATTAAAGCAGTCAAGCCGTCCGTTATCGTCGTAAAGCCTGGCAATAACTCCGCACCTATGCTATTTTTAACACCGTCAAATGTGCGTGTAAGTCTATCCATACTATCGCCAAAAGCAACAGAAGCGTCTACCGTTTCACTAGACATAACAATACCTAGTTCGTGCGCTTTTTGACGCAACTCGTCTATGCTATCTGCGCTATTAATTAATGGCATCATACTTTGCGCCGCACCACGTCCCAAGGCATTTAATGCGGCATTTGTACGCTCCGCACCTTCGGGCATTTCGTGCAAGGCTTCAAGCACTTTAATGAAAATTTCTTCGGGGTCGCTATTCACTATCTCATCCAAGCTAATCCCCAAATTTTTAAAAGCCTTAGACGAACCAACAATATCTTTTTCAAGCGAAGCAACACTTTTGTTAAATTCGTCCACACTTATAACGCCGTCGTCTGCTTGTTTTTGTAGTTCGTCGAAAGCGTCGGCGTTATCTTTTAGCGCATTTTGCACCGCCACCGTCTGTTGTTGCAAATTGCGCATAGAATAGCCCATTTTGCCAATACTTACGCCCGCTTGGCTGAAAACAAACTCCCATTCTTGGTACGCTTCACGGGATAATCCAAATTTTTGGGACATAACATTTATTTCACTGCCAGCTTCAGCCGTTGCCGTCGTTAAATTATACAAATAACCGCCCATAGCCACAGCCGCCGCACCAACAGCCGCCATACCCGCCGCAATAGCTTTAGACACGCCAGCAATGGTTTCGCCTATTGCCTTCCAATCCGTGTCCGCACTAGCCACTTTTTCGCTCGTTTCAGCTATAACGCCGCCCGTAGCACTCCAAGCACCTTGAGAATTTTCTAACTCGCCCGTAACGCTTGCAATATCCGATTTTGTCCAAGCCATAGCCGTATTGCTATCCGCCAAAGTCTGCTCCATTTTTCGGTACGCATCCGAAGCAGGGTCAATACCCGCATCCCGCATATCTGCAAGTGCTTTTTCGGCGGCTTGTGCGGCGGTCGTTTGCTCCGCAAGCCGCTTTTCAAGCAAGCCTTTCTTTGCGGTCAGCCCCTCGACACTGGTGTCATTTTTTCCAAATTCGGCAGTCAATGCACTCATTTCAGAACCAAGCATTTTAAGGTTGTGCGTAATCTCTTTTGCGGCTCTGTTATACTCATCTATTCCATCAAAAACAACTTTAGTACCTATCAGCCCAACGCCTTTACTCATCTATAAACCCCCTAGCGCAATGTCAATATCATCAACGCCGACGGGCTTTATTGGCTTAAACCTATCGGGGTTAAATTCACAGTGAACACGAAAAAGGGTCAGCACTTTCAGCGGTGTCATTTTCCAAAATTCTTTTTCAGAAAAACCAAGCAAAGTAACGCCGATATATAAAAAGCGGGCGAAATCTATTCGCCCGCTATCTCGTTTCCCTCTTTTTCGTCCTCGTCCTCATCATCAAAATCTTTTTCTTTGTCAATCTCGCCTTTCTTCTTAAAAGCCGCATTAAATGCCTTAAAAATAGTTTCGATAAGGCTTTTTTGCGCCAAATCCGCCGCTCCTATTATTAACCCAACTTGTCGCTCCGTTAAAATCTCTGCACCGCTTTCCGTGCCATCAGCAACAAATTTTATATACGCCGCTCCTTCGTTTAAAAGCAAGGTTAAAAGCCACCTTAAAAATGCCATTTTTTCTATGTGTTCCCCAAGTTTCGTAAGGTCGCCAACCTTTTCTTGTAATTTTTCTAGCACATCAAAAGAAAAATATACGTGCCGCTCTTTATCTAGCGTTATCGGTATCAAATTATTAATTTGTTTTTCCATAAAAATTAGGAAAGACCGCATTTGCGGTCTTTCCCTTCGCTCCCTTCATATTAAATTTTATGGTTCAGTTGGCGGCTCTGTTGGTGTGGCTGTGTTCGGCTCACGCACAGTTTTAAACCATACTTTCGCAATAGGGTCGTCGGGCTTGCCGACGTAATCGGCTTTCCAAAGTCCATCCCAACGCTTAATAATAGTCCCAACGATAGACGGCGTATTAAAAGTTATACTTTCGCCTTTAGTATTGTAATCCTCGTTAGGTATGCCAAACATTGCATCGTAAAACCAAACATACCTATACAAGCCGCCTGTTTTTCTAGCTCTAAAGCCAACGGCGAAATGCGGTGGCTCGTCATCCTCGCCCGCAAAAACGACACCATCATCATCCATTGTCTGCCCTAAAATTAAGGCTTGCTTTTGTGGTTCTAGGTCGTTAATACCAAGCGTCAATAATGCACTTACAAATTCTTTTACTTTTGCGTCTACAGCGTCATCAGCATATAGCGTAGCTTCAGCAACCGTTACAGCCAATTGCGCTTGTATAGCTTTGGCTAACCTCGTGGGTTCGCCATAAGCGACTTTTCCGTCTTTATCTTGCGTTATGGGCGCAATATACAAATCTCGTAAACCTATAGTAGCCATTTAATCACTCCTTTACATCTTCCATATAGTAAACATCTAGCGACACGTGATAATATCCTGTGTCCTTTTCCCAAATCTCGGCATTGACAGAAATTCCATAAAATCCCGCATTTTTTAACGCCTTTTTCATATTGCCAAGCAAAGTGTTATAATTTTTGCGTGAAAATAAATCCACACGATAAAAATGCTCGTATGCATTTCCGTCGTCATCCGCAAAAGCCCGTTCATCACCCGAAATTATTTGAAAAGTAAAATATGTATCGGCTTCACCGTCGAATTTCAAGCGACCGCCAGCAATACCCAAATCGGCAAGTGTTGACATTAAAATAGCGTCAACGCCACTATTTTCGCTACTCACCCGCCGACACCTCTCTCCATTTTTCCGACATTGCATTTTCCGCCGCTTCCCTCGCCGCTTTGTCAGCTTGCGCCCGCCAAGGACGGGCGGACATTTTGCTCGTGCCATATTCAAACATAAAACCGACGTGCGCATTAGATACAAGGCTACGCTGATTTTTTCGTGTAAAGCCGTGCTTTTGGTAGCCGTGCGGGTATACATTTACCTGTATGCCTAACCCGCCACGGTTTGGCTCGACCTTGCCGACCTTCACAGACCCCGCAAGCTCGCCTGTACTACGGTCGGAAAATGACATACTGCGCAATTGCGCATTTTGCGCATCAGCGACCTTTTCCGCACCAGCTCGCAAAATTGGCACGGCGTACTTTCTAGCGGCTTCAGCGTTATCAAGAAGCATTTTTTCAATTTCTTCTAATCCCGCAAAATCGGGTTTAAAACTCATCTTGCCGCCCCCTTTTCTTTAAGGTCAGATAATGTCAATTCCGTATACTCGCCGCTGGTTTTCGGGTCTATATACGTGCGCAAAATGCGGTATAGCTTACCATCATACTCAGCTATGGTCTGCCCTTCGTACTCAGCTGTATATACGTCAAATTTCATTTGCTCCGTATACCCCGCCTGTTTCGCCTTAAAAAATTCATTAAAACCCACGGACTTTTTACTTGCGTAGATTGTGATGTGTCCACCAAGCCGTGGCGCACTAAAACCGTCATCATCTAATGCATTGTTAAAATCGGCGTGTATAAGCGTTATTTCATCACTCCACGGCATTATAATCACCCGCCAAACATAAAGCTCTTTTTTGATACAAATAGGCGTTCAAAAATCGCCCCTGCGGGTCGTGTTGCCCAAAATGCGTTTTGCAATATAAAATTATCGCCATTTTTATAAGCGGGTCATAACCATTTGTGATAGTTTCGGACACATTTTCGCCGTCGGTTGTTTCGGTTTCGTCTAGGTCATCAAAAACAACCCCCGCCAATCGCAAATCTGCCTTTGCGGCGGCTATAAGCCCTAAAACTTCATTATCAAATGCGCCCGTTTTCAAACGCAAGGCAACTTTTACATCATCTTTAAGCACCGACGCACCTCCTAAAATTCATTAAGAAGCCGCCTTTTTAAGCACGACAAGCGAACCGTTATCGACCACTTTACCATCCGCAAGCGTTATCGCTCTCGTCACTTGGTCGTCGTTATCATTATCCATATACTTTTTAATGCCCATTGCAAAATTAGTGTTAAAAATATAGTCCGAAAAATCAAACAAAAATGCAAATTTCGTACCCGCCGCAACTGTAGGACTAAATGTTGCCAAATAATTACATAGCACTACAGAACGACCAAGCAATATACGCATAGGTTTTCCGCCTATGCCGTAATCAACACGTGCTATAGGCTGTCCTGTGGCATCCGTCATACTCAAAAAACGCATAAACGTCTTTTTGGTCATACACCAAACCGCATCATTTTCATATTCTACAGGTAATGCCCCCTCGGCTTCTGTCAATGTTTCGTATGTAAGCTCATCAACTTCTATTTCTTGCTCCGCTGGCGGGGTTTCTGTTAAAATTCCTGTTGGTTTACCAACTCCATCGCCCGAAATTATGGCTTGCTCCATTGCTTTAACCATTGCTTTTACAATGGCATTTACAAGCATAGTTTCAAAAATAGCCAATGACATTACATCGACTTCAAAAGAAACAGCCACCTTGCAACGTAATTTGAAATAGTTAAAAGAAACATTACCAGTAGCTAGCTTTTGTTTATCAGACCCTTCACCTTCGCCAACCCAAGTCGCCACAGGCTTAACGGTGGATATTGGTATTCCCAAGCCACCCTTATACGACGTGCGTGTAACCAGCGGCAAAATCATCCCTACGGCTTCCATTTTCTCAATTATGCGATTAAGCACAGGGGCAGGAATTACAGACCCAACATCAGTTGTAGACGTTGTTGCGTCCGCCCTAAGTTCTTCGGGTATTTCTGTACCACGCAAAATATTATTCATAAACGCCGTTCTATACTCGATACTTTCGGTTATGTCGGCAGTTTCCGCCGAACGACTTTCGCCGACTGCGGCAGGGTTTGGAAAACTTTGTACGACCCTAGAACCCGCCGCCCTTCCTTCACCAATAGAAGCCAATAATGCATTGCGTTGCTCAAGCCCAGTTTGAAGCCCCGAACGCTCCGTTTTTAATGTGGCAATTTCTGCGCTAAAAGCCGTCATTTGTTCCACAGTAAGTTCGTCGCCCCTAGCTTCTATCTCGTGCGCAATTGCGTCAAACCGTGCTTCTATTTCTTGCACACGGTCGTTGCTAAAAAATTGCAAATTCATTTTGATGTTTTTCTTCATCTCGAACACTCCAATCTCATTTTTAATAGTTTTAATTGCTTTTCCCGCTCTAGCGCATCCCGCTTCTCTTTTTCAATCACTCCGTCAAAAAAGGAGCGAACGGATATATCAGTATTGTCATTAGCGGGATAACTAACCGCACTAACGTCATATACCTTTTTAAATTTTAAAATTGTGCGTGTGCGTGTTTCCTTATTGTAGCTATCTTCTAGCACTTTAAAACCTAAAGACATCCTATCGACCAAGCGTTGTTGTACTTCGTTATAAAGTTCAATCGCCGCACTGCTTTTAGAAAGGTCTGCAAAAATTAAAAGCCCGCTTTGCGTGGCTTCAATCCCTAATGTGTTATTTCTTGTACGCGCTAAAACCTTCCCTTCGTGGTCATATTGCATTATAACGTCCGATAAATCAGCACCGTCAAAGGCATTTCTATCAACAATTTCATAGTATATCAATCCTTCAAATTCATATATCGGGTAAGGCGTGTTAAAGGTAGTTGCATAGCCTTCTACGTAATAATCTGTGTCAAATCTCTTTGTGTGCGCCTGTGTCTGCGTCGTTAACGGGTTCGTCATTGCCCTGTATTCCCTGCCCTGCGTTTTTGGCATTATAGTCCAGCTCCTTCCCTAAATCTTCAAGACGTATGTATTCCTTGCGTATGAAATATGTTTCAGCGTCGCCATCTTTAGGGGCGGGCAAGCCCCATAATTTTGTCAAAATATCCGCACGGTTAAGCAAGCCACGGTCAAAAAAAGTTGTAGATAATTGCGCTTTTATCCGATTGCTTGCATATTCTAATCTGCTCAACGAAAAAATAATGCGGTTCCCGTGCGCAATCTGCCGCTCTGTATACGTCATTCTTGTTAAGACTAAAGATAGTTGTATGGCGAATGGCTCAATTTTACCTTGATAATACGCATTAAAACCATCCTCGTCATAGTCATTTTGCAATATCTTTTCATTTGTTCCAAAATAACGGTATACATTTTCAGTAATTTGCTTCATCTGCGGCGCATTTACAGTAAAAGGCTGGCTTTTAACTTGTTCTACATCAGTAAATTTATTGTCATATATCATCATCCCGCTTTTGTTGTCCTCGGATAGGTTTTCAGCCGAAAACCTATCACGCTCTTTTTTTATATCTTCAGGGCTAATCATATTGGCGATTTTTCCTATAAAACGTATATTTGCGGACGATTTAACGCCGTTAATGATGCCTTGGTTATTTGTGTGTATCAATTGCATTGTGGTCTTTAATGCGTGATTACTTTCGCCGAAAAAGTCGCTTCCATACTGAAAATTGTTTAATATGCCAACCCTTTCAAATTCTATTGCCGCCCGCTTTCCGTCTGAAAATGTATAACGTAAATATCTAACACCTTCATAATCTACAATTTCGCAATTTCTAGGCAAAAGCGGATAAAATCCGACCAAACGCCCGCTTGCGTCGTGTACAGGGATGATAAAAACATTATTTTCGACTGATAAAATTGTGGCTACTCTGTAAAGAAATTTAGACGTTTCCATAAATGGATTAATAGCAATTTGCCATTGTAAATCCATATGTGCCAACGCTTGCCCTCTAACCTCGGGACTTAATTTGCTTACAAATAACGCAAAAGAACCAATTGCCGACCTTATAAGCTCCATTTCATATAATGCTTCGGGCGCATTAGTCCACGCTGGGGTATAACCTTCAAATAAATCAAAGAAATTTTTAATTTCTTTTTTGCTTGGTATGCGTGCATCTTTCGCAAATCGTCTAAAAATACCTATTTTACGCAAAAATTCCATATTATCACCTACCCTCATTTTTCAACATTCCACTAATTTCACCATAATATTTTTGTCTTACAGTCAGCGCATTAATAACAGCTACAAAACCGTCAATGCGCTTTCGTTTTTCGATTTTAACGGGTCTAAAAGTGCGCTTTTCTAGGTTGTGCTTCATAGTAACATTTAACAAATGCGCTTTAAGCAAATTATTATTCACTATATAAAAATCACCGTCTTTTATAGACCCTTCAAACTCACGTATAACGGGTGCAAGGTTTTCGCCTTGCCAAACGTCGTCCAAATGAAAACCATATGTTTTAAGGTCTACTAAAAGGTGTCCCGCCGCATATCGGTCGTAACCAATTTTAAGCAAATAAATTTCTTTATTTTCTTTTAAATCCACAAACCAATCATATATATCTCTATAATCAACCATATTTTCGCCCGAAAGTTTTAGTATGCCTTCACGCACATAAAGGTCATAAGGTACATTGTCCTCTTGTATGGCTCCCTGTATTCTATTTTTAGGCATATAAAATTGACAAAATGTGTATATCTTGCCGCCCTTTTCAATGGCAATACTTGCGGCGGTAAGGTCGCCCGATTGTGAAAGGTCGAAGCCGCCCACGCCATAACATCCCCTAAAATCTTCAAGGGTTTTGTTGGCTTTTGCCGCTTCAAGCAAGCGATTATCAAGCCACGCCACAGTCTGCGACTGTTTTATGTTGCAATATTTCATTAAAAACTCACGTTTGTGGTTCGGTTCGGCTTCAGCTTTTGCAATTTCATTTTCAAAATATGATGTCGGTACAGACACGTCCAAATTCGGATTAGCTTTGGCAATTTCGCCTAAATCATTCCATTTCAAAGGGTCGTCAATCATATAAATAATCGACAACAATCGCCTTTCACGGCTATCACGATTTAAAAAACGGCTAGAACGCCGCATTATCTCGTCATATATACCGTCGTTTTCGTGTCCTGCCGTGCTTATAGATATTACGAGCGGTTGCAACCTAGACCCCAAGCCCGAAGTGATGACGTTATAAAGCATTAATCCACGATTTCCCGCCCAAGCGTGCAACTCGTCGTTTATGGCTAAACTCAAATTAAAACCGTCAGAAGATTTCGGACTAAAAACAAGCGGCTTTATGACAGTATTGCTTTCTTCGATATAAATATCATTTTTGCGCTTTTTCGTCCTAATTTTTAACAACGGCTCTTTTTCGATAATCTGCATTAGAGAACTCCAAACGTGTTCAGTTTGGTCTAACTTTGTAGCAAGACAATAAATCTCGCCGCCATACTCGCCATCTAAAAACGCCGCATACGACGCAATTGCCGCCATTAATAAAGATTTCCCATTTTTACGAGCAACCACAATAAATACTTCACGGTATACCCTTAAACCATATTCATCAACAAGACCAAAAATTGAAGCAATAGCGGCTTTTTGCCAACTTTCAAGTTTTAAAAGGTCATTGCGTCCCTTGCTGTGTCGACAATAGTTTTCAATAAAGGTTATAGCCTTATATGCTTTTTTTGTATCGTAAAAATATTCGCCACATTCTAAATGTTCTAAAATTGTCTCATACACGGTATGTACTAACTTACCCGCAATAGCTTTACCGCTTTTTAACTCGCTGTAGTAATCTAAAATGTAATTTTGTGAAGGCATTAAAAATCTCTTAAATCGTGAAGTGCATCACGCTTTATAGGTGCAGACGGCGCAAGGTCTGCTAATTGTTTTATAGCTACAGCGTGGTTGCGGGTCATAGATATGTGTATTTTTACGGCTTCGGATTGCTTCTTGCCGTACTGGTTCGCACCGTTTTTATATTTTTGGGTATAACCTTCACTGTTGATAATTTCCTGTAATTCCTCTAACGATACAGACATAAAAGCGGCATTGCGGATAAGGCTATCGACCGCCGCCAATTTATTTTTGTCCAACTCCTTAAAAACTTTTCTAAGTCGCTTAATCTCTTTATTGATTTTTTCTTCTTTCGACAAGTCGGGCTTTATAACCATAAAATCCGCACCCCCTCCGCACCAGCTAAACCATACCAATCAATCCCGCCCTAAAATCCTACCCGCCATAAAACCCACACCCCATATATAACCCGCTCGGAGGTTTTTGGCGGGGGCGGCTCGGTGTAGCAAATGGTCAAGCGGGATAAAAATATAGGGGGGTATGCCGTTTTAGATAGGGATGACATTCCCTTCATCATCAAATAAATATCTATCCCGCTCGACGCTTCCACCGTGTTCCACGTTATGACAATCTTGACATAACGCTTCTAAATTATCCCACGACAAAGAAATGCTTGCGTCGTTGATGTTTTCGGGCGTTAAATACTTCCTATGATGTGCAATCTTCGCAGGAATTGGATTGCGATTGGTTGAGCATCTTTCACATAAATAATTTTTACTTGCAATAAAAGCCCTCCGACAATCTCGCCACGGCTTACCCCCATAAAACTTTTCCGCCCAAACTTTCACAAGCAAAACCACCTTTTCAAAACCTAAATAAAAAAGACCTATTTCATATGCAAAACATATAAAAACAGGTCAAAAACATACTTTTTTACTATGAAAATAGTGTACCACTCATTTGTGCATTTGAAAAGTGCATAAATTGTGCAAGCGTCTTGTGCAATGCGTGTAAGGCGCAGGGTGGGGCATATAACGGGGTATACTGCGGGATGAGGGGTATAGGGTATGAGCGACCCCCGTTTTATTCTTCTTTGTCCATCTCCCCTAAATATCCCCCAAACACCCTAACCTCCGCCGCAACCCTCGCCGCCTTGGCATCCTCAAGCTCATCAAAATATCCAAGGTGCATACTCTTACCCTTAAACCGTATATAAGCCCGCCATTTCTGTTTTCTTTTGTTAAAGGATACACCCCTAACCCCCGAAGTATTATTCTTACTTAGCTTAGACGTATCCGCAATCTGATATGTAACCGTACCATCAACATAATACTTTTTCTTGCCATCATAGGTCTTTTTCAAATGCTCCGTACCACCAACAGCACAACCGCAGGACTTTGTATTGCCGCTTACAAGCATAGAACCCCGCACAACAACATCACTTGAAACTTTTTCATCCTGCGAACAATCGCATACACAATACCAGTAAGCCATACCATTTTTAACGTGGTCTATATGCTTTGCAATAAGCAGACCAAAACGCATACCCGTAAGGTCTTTTGACTTTTTCTTGCCAAAACGTAAATCTTCAATAACTTCATCCTCGCCTATCATCCACACACCATCAATCTCTTGTGCGGTTTCTAACTTTCCCTTGCGTGCTTTTTGATATAATGCACTCGTAGCTATGCCTTTTTGCTTGGCGTAAATCTCAATAGGGATTAACTTCACAACATCACCCCTCAAACTTCGATTGCTCGTTAACTAGAACCTTGGGTTGCTCACCAACTAAATCCTTGCCCTGCTTCGCTATATCCGCACGTATAAGCCTTTTAATATACCCCGCTCTATTCTCTACCTCATCCAATCTATCTATAATATCCCCTTCGGTACTGGTGTAACATTCAAGACGATACTGCCGTACTTTTGTCTTGTCTTTTGCGTATCTTTGTTGGGGGGTGCTTTTTTTAGCTTCCATAGTAACGTCCCTTTCTACGTTAAAATCTATATAAAAGTCTGCCGTGGTATACCGCCACGGCTCGGTTGTACTGTACTGTACTGTATAACGCAGTACAGTACCTATCAATCAACTATCGTTAACTATCGTTTAAGCGTAATTCTCACCCTTAAACATACTTACATTTCTTTTTAATGCATCTGCTAAAATTCCGCTTCTTAGACAGCCGTGGTCTGTAAACTGCCAAATGATGTTTACCAATTTACCAAAATTGTTAGGCTCTTTGTAAAGAAAATCCCCCTTCGGTTTCATCTCAATACCATCTTCATCAAGCAGATAATTAACCTCTACATCCTTTAACAAGCTAACATCATTTACGGAAATTACCAAGTTTGCTAATGCTACCAACGCCATATCCTCTACCGCAATACCTTCTTTTGCTTTAAATTCTTTCATTTTTGTGTCCTCCTAAGATTTTAATGTTTTTATATTCTTGAATTGATATAACTCGTAAGATATTCTTCTCTTTCGTTTTCATAATTTACAATTGTAACAAATTCATCAGACGCAATAACAATTCCATTTCTTCCATATTTTTCTTCTTTATATTCAACGCCTATTTCTACAGGTATTGACAATTCCGATACGTAAACTTCCTTGCAAGTTTCGTCATCCCATATACGAGCAATCTTACAAACTTTTCTTCAATTTCTCTAGCTTTAATATTTCTAGCTTTAATTTCGCCATCTTTTGCCGCTTCGTAACTAGAATAATCAATGCCCCGAGTAATGCTTTCAATTTCTTCTAAAACTTCTAACAACGCCGTCGTGTCTTGCGCTTCATCTGCCTTTGCAAAAATATCTGTATATAATGCCAATGTGAATTTTTTCATTTGTACATCCCTCTAAGATTTTAGTTTTTTATCTCGCTTGCTTAACTGTCTTAATTGTATCATACCTGTACAGTGATGTCAACACTTTTTTTCATCTGTAACATAATTGTAACATAAGAACAAACCCGCATTATTAGCGGGTTTGTGGGTGTTGTGTATGGATGTTTGAAAAGTTTTTTAAAAAATATTTTGTAAGGTTAAATAATTAAAGAGCTTGCGCCCCGTACAGCAAAACCGCAAGACGACGCACCAGCCGCCCACGATTGCGACGCACTGTAGATGTATCGCACGGCACGCTATCCGCAATCGCATCATCAGTTAAACCGTCCAAAAATTTCCCTTTTATAGCAATAAAATATGGGTCGTCCTCTATTTTAGCCAAAGCCGCCGCAATCGCTTCTACTTCGTGCTGGTCTGCGGCAATCACCGCTTGCTTATCCTGCACAATCCCGCTCAATATTTCGTCGGGGGTCAACCTAGACCCCGACCGTGAAAACCTTACGACACTCCTACTTTTTACCACTGCCCCGCCTTCCAAAAGCTCCCGCAACCTCGCCTTGTCGTCCTCTATTTTGTCCAGCAAATCGGGGTAGGCATAAAGCCGCTTTTCGGTTTCTTTATACAAATTACCCGCCGCTTTCGCCGTCTGCATTAGCCCCGCTTTTAATCCTGCGTCTACGGCTTTTTTAATAATTTCGTCAACGTCTTTCACCTAATTCCCCCTTTTTTTGGGGCGATTAAGTAAATTCGTGCTATCCCAAAAATCTGTCAAAACACCCTTCATAATTTTTAAATTTTGTTCGTTCCAGCCCGCTTTTTTCAAACACTCTTGCACCACAGCACGGGCAAGCTCTATATAATGCGCCGTGCCTTCGTGCGTTTCTGATGAAAAAATCCCTTCAATCTTACGACTTCCAGCATTAACCGCCGCAATCATAACAATATCGCCTTCAATTTGGTACTCCTTTAAATCCTTATCTATAAGCAATGCGGCGGGCTTTTCTTCACTAAAAATATTTATTGCGGGCGGGTTTTCAGCGGTTTTTTCGCCCTTTTTCGGTTTTGCCTTGGCAATCTCGCCCGTAGCCTTAAAATCTTCGTATACGGCGGTCTGTTCTTCTTTTTCAAGCATAGACGTTTCATAAGCCGCAGTAATGCCAATTTTGCCGTCCTTAAATTCTTCTTTAAGCTCGGGAGATAGATTTTTGTTAATGCTTTCCATACGCCCAACTTGCGCGGGCGACACATTTAACATATCCGCCACAATATCCCTAGTACGCCCTTTAAATTCGTGTCCGTTATTTTTCAACTTCTTAACAATATCCTTTATACGGGCGGCTTGCATAGTTTTTTCATAGTCCGTAAGCTCTCTAGCCGTAGCGTTAGCGTGTATTAATTTTAATTCGTCAATTTCGGAACTTATGCTCCGTTCGACCTTACAAGGCACGGTCTTAAAATCCATATTGCCGCCAAGAAACAACATTTTACACGCTTCAAAACGCCTTTCACCGCTTATAAGCTCGTATTTTCTACTTTCGCCTTTTTCTAGCACAACCAAATTATGCAAAAGCCCAATTTCCTCTATACTCGCCGCTAATTCCTCAATCTCTCGTATACCGTATTTATTCATTTCGGACGGCATAATTTCGCTGATAAGTATATTGCGAATTTCCCCGCTCTGCGAAGGTGCGGGCAACGCTTCGGACTTCGATTGCTCGCTTAAAATATCTTTCATACTAAATTTTTTAGGCACATCATCACCTCATCCCTAGCATATCCATCTTTTTTTGATATTTCTTGCGTATGCGTAGTTTCTTTGAATTTTTGGCGTAATGCTTAATTTTACGCTTTGAAAGCGTTTGTTGCCTAATCCCTATTTCAAACCCTTTCGCAAAAATCTCGCCAAACTCCAAAAAGGCTTCACTAGGACTAATAAACATTGTATTCGCTCCCCTCATTCGTGATAGTTTCGGACACATTTACAAGCTCTAAATATTCAACGACCAATGCTAAATAATCCTTTGCCGCCGAGCTTTTCGGCGTATGCTCTACTATGGGCAAACCTTCGTATGTAGTTTCAACAACCTTTGCCGTATTTCGTATCACCGTAGAAAACATAGGCAAATTAGCCTTTTCTTTCAAAACCTCTACACCTTGCATATTAACATTGGTTCTACTGTACATAGTAATGAAGCCGCCAACAATGCGCAAATTTGGGTTAAACTCCCGCAATTCCTCAATTTGTTCTAATAATTGGTCAATCCCATCAAAAGCAAATTTATCAACCTTTATAGGGATGATAATATCATCTGCCGCAACAATGGCATTAACGACCGACATATTAAGGTCGGGCGCACAATCAACTACAACATAATCGTATTCTTTGTGCTTCCGATACTCTTGTAATGATTTTTTTAACCGTGTCTGTTGGGGTCGTGATATATCAAGCAGTATTTCACGTTCCGCCCGCATTAAATGCATATTTGCGGGTACAATATCCAAATTTTTATATTTTGTAACACGTGCAACGCCAACCAATGCGTCATTTTGCCTAGCCAACAAAACGTCCGCAAGCGATATGTGTTTGTAGCTATGTACTCCGAAAAATTTAGATGTATTGCCCTGTTTATCGCAATCAATTAACAAAACCCGCTCGCCGTGCTTTTCCGCCAAAATATGGGCAATATTTATTGAGCTTATTGTTTTAGCAACTCCGCCTTTTAGGTTGATAACACAAATTACCCGCATATGCTTTCAACTCCCTTTTTTAGTTCTCTAGCCACTTTCATAGCTTTTCTTTTGCTCTTAAAAAGCCTTTTAATATCGTAATTTTCATAAAATAACCTTTCTTGTGGCTTATAGCCGCCACGCCCCACCAGTTCATTAACTATTACAATCCGCCTACCCTCAATCCTTACAGGGGCGCAAACAAATGTTTCCCAAAAATCCGCAACATACCAGTATACTTTTCCACATTCAAAAACTCGCTTATCCATCACTTTTTGCCCCCTTCACTTCGACAATCTCGCACGGCAAAAGATGCTCACCGCATACCGTACAAATGTACGGCAAAATCGGGTCGCCCGTAATCTCTACACCGCCACCGCAATACTCACATTTTTTAGTTTTATCTTTATCCATTATACTTTTTACCCCTTCCATTTCACGGTATAATCTTTATGCATACGGGCGTAGATATAAGCTCCCGCCACAATCTCGCTAGACCTTACATAACATTCATCAAGCTCACAATCGGGAAAATGCTTGTTAAAAATAGTCGGTGCGGCGGCTTTAACATCTGCCGCCAGCCTTTCCGCTTGCTTCTTGGATAACTTCGTATCTGCAATTGTAACCTTTGGCGGTTTTAAATTGCGTGAAGCCGCCCACTTTTTAGTCTGCTTGTCTACAGGCTGTTTTGTGATGTAATGCACTAACCCCGCAAGCGTATTCCCGTAATTTTCGGGGTCAAGCCGCCTTTCGCCAATGCCGCCATACTTCCATAGCTTTTTTATAACTTCCCTATCAATACCCGACATTATAATGTGGTGATGCGCTCTTGCCTTGCGCCCTTCACCGTCGAAAAACTCCATAACATAAACATATTTTAATTCGCTCATACCGTTCCGCTTGCGATAAGCTCGCACATCTCGCATAAACTTCCGTATATGCTTGCGAGCTTGTTTTTTGTCGGGTAAAATAGGCTTTTTATCGTGCCATTCGCCTTTATCGGCATATGTAAGGTATACACATACATCATCTTTTGTAAAATTATTGTCTACAAGCCGTGCAAGTGTCTTTGCGCTATTGCGGCGGTTTAAAGCCCTTTGCGCCGCCCTGCTTTCTGCGGCTCTTGCGGCTTTCGCTTCAACTTTTGTGTTCCATATCGGGTAAATCTCTACTTCTACCACATCACCGCTTTTTATCGTCTTGGCACGGTATCTAAAAACATTTTTATGACGCAAACTTTCAAATGCATTTTCGCCAATCTCGCCCGAAGGTGTGTAAAAAAGACACTCGTAACTTTCGCCGCTATATGTCGCCACTCTTTTCACCTTCCCCCGCACGGTTTTTATAAAACTTGTACTGCTCAAGGTAGACTTGTTTTTCCTCGCCGTCGGTGGCGACGTACTTCGTATAAGCGTCGTTCGCTAAAACCATACTAACCTTGCTATGCAAATATTTTCCTATTTCTTCAAAACTCCGCTTTGCTTCGCAAGGCATTTCAATATCTTCTAGCTTGTACCACAACATATATAAATCCTTCAAAACCTTAAACGGTATTTTAACTACTTTCATTTTTTATCACTCCTTGGCTTTTTGTTCAAGTTTGTACGCAACAGCGTACAAACGTATGTATGTGCAACACATCAAATATTTTTAATACTTGCAATTACTTAATACCTCATACAAGCCCGCATTTCGCCAAAAAGGCGAAAAAAATCAAAAAAATACTTGACTTTTTACCGTTTTTGTGATAAAATAATTTTGGATTGGTATCACAAAAACAGGCAGTATCTCCTTTGGCGAATAACGGCTTATGTATCAGATAAGCCGTTATTTTCTTTTTCAACAAAAGCGTCAACAACCTCCATAGCCGCCGCAACGCCTTCCTTAACTGCCATATAAGCCTGTGCGAACATAAAACCCATTTCTTTAAATTCTTCTAAAACTTCTGGGCTTAAACCCTTCATTTCTTCATTTTCCACGGTTCTCACCATCCTTTTTGCGCTCGATATTAAAATGCTTAAATACTCTAAAAGTTATATACACCGCAAGTATAATACCAACCAAACACATAACCCCAATAAAAATAGCAACTGTTGCTAATGCAAAATCAATAAATGTCATCATTTTTCGCCATCCTTATTTGTGCTACTTTCGGACACTTTTTTTAATCCAAATTCACAAAGTCGCTCGCCAAGCACATTTTGACATCCGCATTGTGGGCAGTTAACCGCATCATAATATTTGTCAGCACCAAATAACCCCATATTTTTAAAGACGATATATGTATCTTTTTTCGATAAGGCAAATTCGTTACTGCATATCTTGCATTTCATCTTCTAACCACTCCTTTGTCTTTTTTTGTCTTTTAACTTTCGCTTCCAACGCCTTGCGACTTTTAAAAGCCATCTTTTCTATTTCTTCAACAAGAATTTCGTCAATCCCATCATACGGCATAATAATTCCAACAACTAAAAAGCCTACCTTAAGTGCAAAATACGCCCTGCCGCTTTCCGTCCGTCGTTCATATATTCCCAGCTCGTCCGCAACATCATCCAAAGGCGACAAATAATCGTCGTCTATAAGCTCTAAACCCTTCTTTGTCATAATAGGGCGCAGAATACGCCCGTCATAACCTATGGTCATCTTTTCACGCTCGCATACACTTTCGTTTTTATCGTCGTGGTCAAAATTATAATTTTCGGGCAAAAATTGTTGTTTAATAGTTATCTTTCCAAGCTGTTTTGCCGTCAAATCAAAAAGCCTTGGTATATGCTCTGCCGTCAAATGCGGCAAATCGGGCAATACATAAACTGCACCCCAACAGCCTAGCCATTGCTCAACAACTTTACCGTCATTGTCCATTTTGTCATATAGTGCAAAAAAGCCTTCCTTTCTGCAAACCTTCGCTAAAGTCTTTAATTTCATACACTTTCACCGCCCTGTTCTTCAAAAACAATACTTTCTAACAAAACATCCTTTTCCGCTTTCGCCGCATATGCCGCAAAACATTCCATAGCCTTGTTTTTAGCCGTTTCAAAATCAAGCGCATATATAATCCGCTCAATAACCTTTTTATCAGCATCAGCCACGCCGATTTTATCCATCTCAATAACGCTAATGGTGCAAAAATACTTTTTCATTATGTAACACTCCTTTCCAAGGCTTCCACGCCTTCCACATATTGCCCAAACAACGCCGCAAGCTCTGCGGCAATATCACGGTGCAAATCAATTTCGCTTTCCGCAAGCCCCGTTTTTTCACATACCACATCATCACCAACTATTATATACATAGGCACGGCGGGCAACGGTGTCCCGTCGGGCGCACGTAACGCCGTCTGCCCGCATTGCACAAGTCGTTGATGTGGCGCAAGCGTTTTAATAGCCATATCTTACGCCCCTTTCATACTGCAATTTCCGCCGCCATTTCAACGGTAGGCGTTGGCGGCGGGTTTGTATCAATGCCTTTTGCTGTAGCAAATCCCAAAACTTGCCCAACAAAAAGCAGTTTAAAGTCCCTAGGTAAATCATTTATAATCTCTGTAACAGCCCTTGCATCATCCAACAAAACAGCATTACGCAAAATGTCATTTTCCTTTTGTTTGTCCATCTTTTGCGCTCCTTTCTATGCATACAAATATGCTTTCTTCTCTCTGCGGCGGCTTGCCGCTGGCAAACTGCCTATCACGCCGCCTAGCCTGCTCTATAAAATCCGCAATTTCTTGTATATCCTGCGGATGAACACCCGACCGCCGCAACCTCTTTTCCATTTCTTTCCGTATATAGCCTTTACGCACCGCCCAATCACCTGCTTTTATTAAAATCTTGCCCCGCCGCCCGCTTTGGCTTGCGGTAAAAATGCCCGTCAATATGCTTTATGTAAGCCTTCCATATAATGCTATCCCGCATTGCTAACGTATACCCAAAAGCCTTTTCTTCCATATTGCGCAATGTGACAAAAGTAACTTCCCTTGCAAGCCCATCCAGCGCAATAGCTTCGTGTGCCGCTTCCAAAAAGTCCTCTTTCGTGGCGACGTTAAGGTATCGGGCGCATAGCTGGTATGCGGCATTATACGACCTATGTAAATCATTGCTTGTCATAAGCTCATCACCTCAAATTGTCATATTCCGATAAAACATCAGCCAAAAAATCTATATGATTAATCCCGTGTTTGTCGGCGGCTTTGTTAGATAATTCAATAATATATCTATAATTCCAGCCCTCTTTTGTAGAACGTACCGCAATATGCTTTGCGTTTTCATATGCCTTTTCAAATTTACACATTTTTTAAATCCCCTTTCGTGGTGGTGTTAGGCGGTTTGTGGTTCACGGGCAAATAAATACTCAAATTCACATTGATACATTTTTATTAAAATCTCCGCTTCGCTAACTTTGAAAGTTCCGTATCTTTTTTTGTTTTGGTAAGACTTACTTGTAATATTAAGTTTTTGTGCAACAAAAGCGTCTTTGTGTCCACTTCTCGCCTGTTCGGCTTCTAGGTTTGGATAGCACATAATTACACCTCGCTTTCAATTCCAATAATGGGATTAACATTAGTATAATTCCATTATTGGAAATTGTCAAGCATTTTTTTAGATTTATTTTCAAAAATGGAAAATTTCTTGTTGACATATATCGAAAAGAGTTTTATAATGTTATAGAAATGAGGTGATAAAGGTCGATAATCTTACTTTTGGGCAACGCCTTATCGGCTTCAGAACGCAAAAAGGATTGTTGCAAAGGGAACTAGCAGAAAAGACTGGTATTCCATCTTCGACATTGAGCAGATACGAAAATGGTTTAAATGAACCCGATGTTGAAACAATAAAGAAACTTGCAAAAGTGCTTGAAGTTACAGGTAACGAATTATTGGGGATAAGCGGTCAAAGTTCATCAGCTTACGCAAAAACAGCCGACGAAGTCAGACTTTTAATTGCATATAGGGCATTAAATAAAGATGGCAAAGACCATATTAAGCGAACCGTCGAAATGACAGCATCTATGGAAAGTTATATTGACTATCAACCAAATTATGATGTTGAATTTTCGATTGAAACAAGCCCGACTAAAGAGGAAATCTTTGCTGAATGGAACAAAGGGCTAACAGAAGAAGAAGCAATTGACCTAGTGCGTCAAAGATACGCCGACGCAAAAAGCGGCAAGGGTTTGTATTCGACATACGAGAACACCCAAATTGGGTAAAGCGTATATAAATTAAGATAAAATTGAGGTGATAAAATGCTAGTAGGCATAACAAAAAGACTAAGACCAGCAAAAGGCAGTCTTGGTATGGTTTTCGGCATACGCCTAACAGCCAAAACCGCTATTTTTTTAATATGGGTGTGGATTGTATATTGGGCTTCGTATTACACAATTTGGCTTTCAATATGGGCAATGGTCGCTTTGGTATACTACCCTTTCATACTACCAATCAAAAAAATAATCGAAGCCAAAAACAAGCAAACTCTGCCTACTAACATAAAAACGCCACAAATTATCAATAAAGCTACTCAAAGCCAAATTTTAACTAATGATGAGGTGTTACAAATGAGCAAATCAAATATTCCGTTATATAAGCGTTGGTATGTTTGGGTCGGCGGTGGTGCTATATTTATAATTTTCTTGCTTTTTATGATAGGTGTTTTTGGTATTGTTTTGCAAGAACTCGAAGACCAGTCGCAAACGGCACAAACAGAGCCGCCCTATATAGAAACATATGCCGAAAACGACCAACAAACCGAACCAATAACAACGGCATACGAAGTCATAACAGAGCCACAAATGCAAGAAATTACAACTATAGAACCACACCAAGAACAAGCGACAATAACCCAAGCCCAAACAACCCAACCACCAACGGTAGCGACGACAACCGTTGTACAACCCGCTATAACCGAGCCAACTACACCAACACCCACAACCCAAGCGTTACAAATTATTTCTATTCCGACCGAAGTACGCCGCAACGAACGTGTAACTATTTCCATACAAGGCTTGCCGAACACTCAATATAAGTTAGAAATTAGGTATGCAACTTGGGCTACTGCGGAAGGTCTTGGAGATACTACATCAGATACAAACGGTTTTGCGTCGTGGACGTGGCAAATCGGCGGTCAAACAGGCGCACGTAATGATGCATTGGCTCGCATTACTGGCGGCGGTGCTACAATAGAACGTATTTTTTCGGTAATTGTCGATTAACGAGGTGATAATATGTCCGCATTAAAAAAACAAAAAGACCTAATCCCCGCCGTTATATATGCTCGATATTCAAGCCATAGCCAACAAGACCAAAGCATAGATGGACAATTAAGGGACTGTTATGCCTTCGCAGAGCGTGAAGGCTTTTTTATAGTCGGCGAATATATCGACCGTGCATTGTCAGCAAAAACAGACGATAGACCTGATTTTCAACGTATGGTAACAGATAGTGCAAAAAAACAATTTGCCGCCGTAATAGTGTGGAAGCTCGACCGCTTCGCACGCAACCGCTACGATAGCGCAATGTACAAGGCAAAACTAAAAAAATCGGGCGTTAATGTTGTATCTGCTACAGAAAATATATCATCAGACCCCGAAGGTATAATTTTAGAGGGTATGCTAGAAAGTATGGCAGAATATTACAGTGCAAATCTTTCAAAACACGTAAAACGTGGGCAACGTGAAGCCGCCCTAAAAGGTAATCACGTCGGCGGCAAAGCTCCATTTGGTTATAAAATCGAAGATAAAAAACTTGTAAAAGACGAAAAAACAGCCCCAATCATCCAATACGTTTTTGAACAATACGCAAAAGGCGCTTCAAAAAGAAAAATAATCGACGAGCTAAACCAAAAAGGACACAGAAACCAAACAGGCAAACTCTTCACGCTTAAATCATTTCAAGGCACCCTACGTAATACAAAATACATAGGAAAATATATGCACAAAGGCGAGGAAGTTGTTGGAGTTTGTCCACCGCTCATAGACGAAAAAATATTTTTTACCGTCCAAGACAAATTGACGGCAAAAAAACACGCACCAGCTACCGCAAAAGCCCGCCAAGACTTCTTGTTGCAAGGCAAAGCATACTGCGGACTATGCGGCACACGCCTTGTAGGCGACGCAGGGACAAGTCGAACGGGCAAAGTACATAATTATTATGCCTGTGGCAGAAAAAAGAAACTCAAAACTTGCAAAAAAACAAACGAAAAAAAGGGCTTTTTAGAGTGGTACGTAGTAGAGCAAACACTCGAATACGTACTAACGCCCGAACGCATAAAATATATTGCTTCCCGCATAGTACAAGCTCACGATAACGAATTTAACAACCAAAAAATAAAAGAAATAGAAAACCGCATTACAAGATTAGATATAGACACCAACAAAGCCGTAAATGCTTCGCTAGAAGCCCCCGACAAAATCAAAAAACACTACTACGAAAAAATCGAAACCCTCGAAGCGCAAAAAATAGATACCGAGCAAGACCTCGCCCGCCTTCACATAGCAAACAACATCCGCTACACCGAAGAACAAATCACGGCTTGGCTGGAAACTTTTTGCAAAGGCGACCCCCTAGACGAAACCTTCCAACGCCGCATAATAGATGTTTTCATAAACTCCATATACATCTACGACAACAAATTAATCATCTACTACAATATCAAAGACGGCAAACAAATATCGTACATCGAAATGAAGCAAAGCACCAAAAAACCAAATAATCCCGAAGCCATACAATCAAATAGTGGTTCGGATTTAAAATGCTCTAATAGAAGCAAAAGGGCGGTCTTAGCCGCCTTTTTTCTTATATTCCGAAGTGTTTCGCAAGGATATCCATCGTTTCTTGCCTTGTATCAACTGCTGTATCCTCTCGCACAATTGTAAAAAATCCACTATTTGCAAATCCATCATAAGCCTCTTTGCTATTATACTTCGCCATACAGGCAAGGAAGTTTTGCATTGCCCAATCGGGGTCGGGATGCTTTGCAATTTGTTCTTTAAGAAAAACCTTGTCAGGGTCATCCCTATCAAAAAAATGTTCAACCGACATAAATTGCGGCGAAAGCATTATTGCAACTTGGTTGTAATCGGCAATTTCACGCAATATTTCAATTGGAATATTGGTATCTACAATCGTCTTTTGCGTTTGCGAAACGCTGATTAAGTACATTATCTCAAACGGCACAAGCTCATATTGCGTTTCTATCAGCCAATTATAATATTGTTGCGGCGTGCGGCTTATAAACTCTTGCCAGCTTCCCATTGTTTGAAAATAGCATAGGTTTGGGTGAGTTTCTGGCGTTATAATACCTTTTGGTACACAATCGTAATTTTCACCGCAATGTACCAAACCGTATTTATCAGCAAGCATTTTAACCATTGTGGATTTGCCCGCATACGACGTACCATTGACAAATATTACATTGCGTAGATAATGTTTTATAATCTTAGTATTTATCTGCATTTTATTAGCTCCTTAAAATTAAATTTGATAAATTGAACACCAAAAAACCTACTATATAATAGGGAGTTTTGGTATGTTAAATTATCTTAATTTTCCTAAGAAACATATAAAATACATTTTCTTCCTCCTGTTAAGAGCGCAATTGCGCATTTAGTTGTTGCTCTAATGCGTTTAAAATTTTGTTAATAGCTTTTGTTGCATCTTCGTCGGTTAAGGTTTTGTCATTTGCGCCAAAAGTTAGGCTATATGCCATCGATTTTGTGCCTTCCGGCAAATTTTTACCCTCGTAAATATCAAAAAGCTGTACTTTTTTAAGATATTTGCCGCCGCTTTTCTCTATTATCGATACTATTTGTGCATTAATTGTATCGGAGTTAACCACAATTGCAATATCACGAGCTAGTTGCGGATAGCGTGGCAATGCAATGTAATTCTTTTCCATCTGGGCATATTTGAGCAACATATCAAAATCAATCACTGCAATATATGACGGTGCTTCTATCTCATAATTTTCCAATATCTGCGGATGAACCTGCCCGCAAAAGCCAAAATTTTCACCATCAAACGCAAATCCTGCCGTGCGACCAGGATGCATAAATGATAAATGACTTATTGGTGCGACTTGGGGCAAATCAACAATACCAAAAACTGACATTATTGTTTCGACAACACCTTTTATGTGATAATAGTCCATATCACCATAGCCACCAACTACTAAATATTGGTTTTCATCTGGCAAAATACTCGTGTCGCTGTTCGGATGGTAGGTTTTTACAATCTCAAACAGACGAGCCCTTGCATTGCGGCGGTTATAATTTGTAGATAATGCCGTTAAAACCGCATTTAACGGGCTTGTACGCATTATTGATGTATCTTCACCCAATGGGTTGATTATACGCACCACATTGCGCAAATGCGATTGTTGCGGTATTTCTAACTTATCAAAAACCTTCGGAGATTCAAATGCGTATGTCAACATTTCGCTATAACCCAACGAAACCATTGTTTGTTTTAATATATCTGTCATTTTTTGGGCAACTGTTTTGCCCCCTGCATTAGATGAAGAAGCTATAACAGCGGGGATATTGTCGTATCCGTAAAGTCGGGCTACTTCTTCTGCCAAATCTTCCCAAATATTTATATCGCTTCGGAAGGTAGGAATTGTTGCAGTTGTGCCATCCACACCAATTCCTAGTCGTTCTAAAATCTCTGTAATCCCCGCCAAATCAATGTCAACACCTATCAAAGCGTCAATTCTAACGGGGTCAAAATCTAATTTATGCTCTAATCGTGACTCGGGATAAACATCCACAAGCCCATCAACCACATCGCCACAGTTAAGTTGTTTAACCAGCTCTAATACACGGTTTATGCAGGTCAGCGATAAATTGGGGTCAAGTCCTTTTTCAAATTTACCGCTACTATCAGTACGCAAACCCAATTTTTTCGAGCTTTGACGAATATTAACACCATAAAAATTGGCACTTTCAAATAAAATTGTCGTTGTGTCATCTAAAATTTTAGAATGTTCGCCGCCCATAATACCCGCAATACCAACGGCTTTTGTGCTGTCGGCAATAACCAAAGTATCAGCACAAAGCACTCTTTCTTCACCATCAAGCGTGGTAATTTTTTCGCCATCAGCGGCATTACGCACAATAATTTTGCCGCCATCAATTGCACGAATATCAAAAGCGTGCATTGGCTGACCATATTCCAACATAACATAATTTGTAATATCTACAATATTATTGATAGGTCGCAATCCGCAGGCAATAAGGCGGTTACGCAACCATTGCGGGGATGGCTCAATCTTTACATTTTTTACCACAGCGGCAATATATCGCTTACATAAATCGGCATTGGCAATTTCAACATCAATATAATCACGCACAGCAACCGATTGAGCGTTTTCTAATTTTGAATTTTGAATTTTGAATTTTGAATTAACTGTAGCTGCGGCTTCACGCACCAACCCAATAACAGAAAAACAATCAGGTCGGTTTGATGTTATCTCAAATTCAAACACATCTTGTAAAATACCAAGCGCAACACGTGCATCACTGCCCAATTCCTGCGGCTTGCCAAAGATATAAATGCCATTTTCAGGAGCTTCTGGAAAATCTGCTTTTGTATAACCCAATTCTTCAACAGAACATAGCATTCCATTAGATTCTTGCCCACGGATTTTACCTTTTTTAATCTTCAAGCCATCAACAAGATTTGCACCGTGCAAAGCAACAGGGATGTAATCGCCAACGCTTAAATTAGTTGCGCCCGTAACAATTTGTGTTAAATCTTCCGCACCAATATTAACCTTAGTAATAACTAGCTTGTCTGCATCGGGATGAGGCAAAATCTCCTCAATACGCCCACAAACAACGCCTGTAATATCGGCGGCAAGATGATGAATTTTTTCAACCTTAGAGCCGCTCATCGTCATCTTTTCGGCAAAATCGTGCAAATCACCTATGACGGCAGGTTCTATATAATCGTGCAACCACGAAATTGGTAGTTTCATTTTGTTTCCTCCCTTAAAATTGCTTTAAAAACCGCATATCATTATCAAAAAGCAGACGCATATCTTCTATATTATATCGTTGCATTGCCATACGCTCTAACCCCATACCAAAGGCAAAACCACTGTATACCGTTGGGTCTATGCCGCAACGCGCAAGCACCTTTGGATGAACCATACCACAACCCAAAAGCTCTATCCAACCCTCTTGCTTGCAAACCCTGCAAGTCTTGACTTTTTCGGGGTCGTTGTTGCACATAAAGCAAGACACATCCATTTCTGCACTTGGCTCTGTAAATGGAAAATGGTGCGGGCGAAAACGGGTTTGCACATCTTCGCCAAAAACAGTTTTGGCAAAAAGTGTCAATGCACCTTTCAAATGCCCCATATTTATACCCTTGTCTACAACAAGTCCCTCTATTTGATGAAAAACAGGCGAATGTGTAGCGTCCACCTCGTCAGACCTAAAAACCTTGCCCGGTGCCACTATCGCTATCGGTAATTTGCCTTCCTCCATTTTACGTATCTGCACAGGGCTGGTTTGGGTGCGCAACACGTGTCCGCCCTCTACATAAAAAGTATCTTGCTCGTCCCGTGCAGGATGAGTTTTAGGTACATTTAATGCTTCAAAGTTATGATAATCGGTTTCTACATCAGGCCCTTCTGCAATCTCGTAACCCATCCCTATAAAAATATTACAAATTTCTTCGGTAACAATCGTCATCGGGTGGCGGTTGCCCAATTTTGGCGCAATGCCGGGCAGGGTTGCATCTATTTTTTCGGTAGCCATTTTGGCAAACATTTCGCTTTTGGCAAGCTCTGTTTTGCGGGTAGAAAGTGCCGCTTCTAAGGCATCTTTTACATCATTAACCATTTGCCCCATAATCGGGCGCTCTTCGGCTGATAATGAACCCATCCTACGTGAAATTTGCGACAATGTGCCTTTTTTACCCAAAAATTCTATACGTACATCATCTAATGTCCGTGTGTCAGCGGCGGCGGCAATGCCTGCCAATGCCTCGGTTTTTATTCTTAACAAATCGTCTTTCATACTAAAACCCGCTTTCGTGTGATATAATTTTACATTGTAGCAAATTTTGGGGTGCAAGTCAAATTATTTTATGTTATAATGCGATGGGGTGATATTTTTGGAATTTGATATTTTGCAGATTGTGATATTATGCGGGCTTGTGTTTTTTGGTGGGTTTATAGACAGCATCGCTGGTGGTGGCGGGCTTATTACGCTTCCTGCCTATGTTTTAACAGGTGTACCTATGCATATGGCTTTGGGTAGCAACAAATTTAGCTCTACATTTGGCACGGCTTTTTCTGCCTTTAATTTTTTACGTAATGGAAAGGTCTATGTTAAAGCCATACCTGTATCGGTGGTTATGGCACTTGGCGGATCGTCTTTTGGTGCTTGGGTTGCTTTGCTTGTCGACGGCAATATTTTACGGTGGATTTTAGTTTTTATGATACCCGTCATTGCTGTGGTTGTGTTGGTTAAAAAAAATTTTGGTGCAGAAAATAGGTCGGACACATTACGGCAAAGCATAATTATTATGGGTGCAGGCATTGCGGCACTTGTTATCGGTTTTTACGACGGATTTTTCGGACCCGGCACAGGTACATTTTTAATACTGATTTTTACAGTTTTTTTGCGTTTTGATTTGGTAACAGCCAATGGCAATACAAAAATTATTAACCTTTCGTCAAATGTTGGGTCGCTTGTTACTTTTTTAATCAGCGGGCAAGTTATTTTTGCGCTTGCCGTACCTGCGGCTGTTTTCGGCATTTTGGGTAATCTAGCTGGGTCGGGTTTAGCAATAAAAATCGGACCGAAAATTATCCGCCCGATTTTGGTTGTGGTTTTAGTTTTATTGTTGGTTAATTTAATTTTGCGATAAGCGGCTCTCAGCCGCAATTTTCTTAACTGGTTTTAACCAGTGTTGCATTATTGGAAAGGCCATAACTGCCAATTAAATTGCTCGAACAATGCGTCGGGGTTTATTTCCCTAACCAATTGCTCTAGCGTGTTGATGTCGGTTGGTATAAATAATTCTTCTAGGTTGTCATACCACGCCCAAGACCAATAAGACCAATAATTAGGCGTTGTATGTGCGGCGTTTAAAAAACCAATTTCCATCACAAGACCGCCTTGGTGGTTATAAGATACAAAAAACGCCTCGTTGTTTTCTAGCGGCAAATCTCCGATTATAAAGTCGTTAAGTCCATTTGCCAGCGGGAAGATTGGCGGATAAACGCCAATGCCAAGCAAATCTCCTTCGGGGTTTTGATATATGGCATAAAAGGCGTTGGCAATGGGTTCGTAGGTGAAAATTTCTCCAATTGGGGCTATCTCGCTTTGCGCATTATAAAGGCTGTTTGGCGGTTTATGCATAGGGCTGTGAAAAATGCGGCTCGCAACACCCAAACGGTTGTTTACGGAAACACTTAACAATCTAAAATCGCCGATATTATCAGGAACACCTAAATACGGGAAATATCGCATAAATTCCTCATTGCTTCTAAAAGGATACCAGCCCACCATCATTGCATAAAGCCCATCGTCACGTATGTATTGATAGGCTTGGTTAAAAGCTAAGCCGCCAATTTCGCCTAAAACACGCTCTCTTTCATCTAAATCAGTTCCGCTTAGAGGCAATTCCATATGTTCTCCTAAAAAATAAAATACTTCATCAAGCCAAACTTCGCCGTTTGCATCAACTATAACAATTTTCGACCCATCAATATTTGCAAAATACATTACCGCAAAACCAACCTCTCCATTTGCAGAAAGGGCGTAAAAGTCAAGTCGGCTTTCAAAAGGTCGAGATATTTCTAAATTAAGCTCGGCATAATCTATCGCAAGGACAATCATTTCATCAAGGCTTAATGCAGGCTGATTTCGTCCAGATATTATATTACGATGGGAATACCAAGGAGTAACCCGCCATTGGAAAATTGCCCCGTGTTCATCACGATAGTAAATGTCAATGTCAGTTGCTTCAAATGTGCCTACAAAAGGCACAAAATCAAATCCTATAAAGGCTATTAAATCCACCTCGCCATTTTGCAAGCCTTCTATATCGGTTAAGCCTATGCCGTGTTCGTCATTAAAAATATAGCCGCCATTAAAGGATATGTCAAAACGATATAGGGTCGCATTATCCATTGGGCGAGTTATGATTTGTGAAGGTTCGCCGAGCAATTGCTCCATTGCGGCACGGGTCATACCAATTTGCAATTGGTCGGCAATTTCTGCTGCGTTGCCATTTTCACTCATTCCTTGACTATCAATACTAGAAGCCGCACCTAATCCGCAGGCGATTAAACCTGCGGTTAGAATTAGCAGGATTGATGTCAAAATGGCTAATTTTGTAGATTTTTTTGACTTCATAATGGCACATAGCCTTTCTTTTAACACAGATTTTTGTTGCGCCATTGTCGTAGAAACTATCGCAAGCGGCAATTTTGTTTCAGCGGCGACAGATATTAAGGTGTTGCCGTATTGCTGTTTTGCGGCATTATCCATTTGGGATATAACAGCGTCATCGCAAGCTATTTCGCATACTTTATCTATTTGCTTGCGGGCTATCCACACAATTGGATTAAACCAATGCAAGGCACAGGCAAAAAGTGCAAGCCATTTTATGACGATGTCGTGGCGTTTCATATGGGTTATTTCGTGTAGTAGTATTAATTTTAGTTGTTCGTTTGTATATTCTATGTCTGGCAGTATAATTTTTGGGCGCATTATACCGATTAACATTGGGGTTGCGGCTTTTTTGTTGCGTAAAATAGCGATGTTACGTTTGGGTGCAAGCTCTTTTAAAAGTGCGGTTTCATTAGGGTTTGATGCGGTGTTGGCTCTGCTTAAACGTCGGTTAAATATGATGTATGCTATAGTGTTATATGCTAAAATGACGGAAACGATAATGGGGTAAATTAGCATTAGTATTGATAGCATTGGAGCAAGCGGTAGTGTTGGTATAGGTAGCGTTGCGTGATGGGCTAGTTGTGGGTGCATTGCGGGCGGATTTTCGTTAAGCGGGGATTGTAATTGGGGGTATAAAACCCGTACAATTTCTTCGTCTAATGATATAATGTTTTGTTGTACGATGTTGTGTATTGGTGCGGTTGGTATCGGCGTATTTTCGGGCAAAACCAAGATTTGTGAAATTGGTACGAGCAAAGCAAACAATACAACAACCCACATATAATATTGCGCCGATTTTGGCAAGCGATGGAGGATTATCGGCTTTAGGATAAGCAAAACAATGGCAAGTATGCCGCCAGAAATAGACATTATTGTAATAGTGCGGAAAATTTCGCTTAAAATTAATGGTACGGTCATTTCGTGTCGCCCTCCATTTTAAAGTATTGTTGTAGTTCCACAACATCTGACTGGGATAATTGCCCGTCGGACAATAGCGAAGCTACAAGATTTTTCGCACTTCCGTCAAATAATTTGTTTATAAAGTTTTGCTTCTGATTGTTAAGATATTCAATTTCTGTTATATTTGGGGTGTATAGGGTTACGTGGCTTGTTTGGGCGGAAATTATGCCCTTTTTATGTAGGCGGGTTAATAGGGTTTGGATTGTGGATTTTTTCCAGCCTGTTGTGACTTCGAGCGTTGTGCGGATTTGGGCGAAAGATAGCGGTTCGGTGGATTGCCATAATATGCGCATTATTTCCAGTTCTGATGATGGTATTTGTTCATTCATAATATACCTCCGTTTACATTTGTAGTATATAGTCTACAATAGTAGCACAGATTTGTCAAGCACTTTTTTAAAAGATGAGATTGTTTGTTAGTCGAAGGTGTGGTATAATGGTAGAGTGAAAAATTAAAGGAGGGATTTTATGAGAACGCTTGCGAATGTGATTTGGTTTGTTTTTGGGGGTATATGGCTTGGTACGGCGGCTATGGCTTTTGGGCTATTGTTTTGTTTAACTATTATAGGCATACCTATTGGCAGGGCTTTGTTTCAATATGCAAGGTTAATGTATGCGCCATTTGGCAAGGTTATTGTACGTGAAGTGGATGTTAATCCGAATATGTCTAAGATTAGGCGGTCTGGCGGGTTTGTGCTTAATATAATTTGGCTACCTTTTGGGATTATTTTATTTTTATTAAGCATACCTGCAATTATTTTGTCAGCTATTACTATAATTGGCATACCACACGCTGTTGTGGTAGCTAAGGCTAGTGTTTTTGTTATGCGTCCGATTGGTGCGAAGGTCTTGACAAAGGAAGAGCATATTGCGGCTATGGTGCGTAATAACTGATTGAGGTGATGGTATGAGCGGATTTGCTGAGGTGAAGTTGTTTCAGGTGAAGCCTGATAAATTGGCTGAATTTGAGGATTTGGTAGCGGTTATTTCTAAAGGACAAAGGGAGCAGGTTGGATGTTTGGGCATTAGATATATGAAGCGGTTTTACACTATTGACGGGGTGGAATTGGGCGAGCCGCCTAGGGAATTGACAAAGATTGTTAAATGTGTGAAATATTATGCTTATTGGGAATTTGATTGCAAGGAGAACTATGGTAAGGCTACGAAGTGGTTTTTTGATGAATATTTGAAGGTAGTGCAGAGGTTGTTAATTATGCCTTTTGATATTAATTGCGGGGATTCTGTGGTTAGTTTAGTTTAATAGACCTGTTCTGAAACCTTGCCGCACAAATTTCTTGGCGTGGTAGGTGACAGAGTTTTTGCCCATTTGTGGGCAAAAAGCTCGAGAACCGTGCGCCAAAAGAAATTGTGTAAGGCAGTT
>Ga0123352_10000347_pt1 | contig 55607 bp, 58 predicted proteins | sample TergutLab28metaG_FD_89700 | JGI IMG/M metagenome (GOLD analysis project Ga0123352, IMG submission 89700) | Labiotermes labralis P1 segment gut microbial communities from Petit-Saut dam, French Guiana - Lab288 P1 | ecosystem: Host-associated > Arthropoda: Insects > Digestive system > Gut ... | reverse complement strand
TGGTGTTGTGGGGGTAAGAAACAAACAAAAAAAATGTTGTGTTTGTGGTATAGAAGAAGAGTACTCTGTTTGTTATTTTTTTTTTGATTGACCGCGGCGGGGGGGTGGGTGGGGGGGGGGGGGGGGGGGGGGGCATTTATGGTATCTATTTTTAATGCATTTATCGCGCTTGCTATCGCACTTTTAATTATTTTAGTTGATTATCACAAAAGACGTCCAACAGATATTTTGCAAAAAAGGATTTTTTCGTTTTTAATTTTATCCATATTAGCAACCTTGATGTCAGAAATGCTATTTTTTGCTACAAACGGCGTATATGGCAGTAGTTTGCGTGTCATTAATATCATAAATTCGACTTTATTTTTTCAACTGCTGGCATTTAATTTCAGCTTTATTATACTCGCATTTACGTACACACTTCATGGAAATGTAAAAAGTTTTAAAAGAATGATTTACATAGTCATTGGGGTCAACATTCTTTTATTTTTGATGCTTTTTCAGAATATTTTTACACAGCAAATTACTAGTGTTACTCATGACAACATGTATACACGTGAAACATTATACATTTTTGTTTATATTGCGCCTGTTGTCCTAACGTCGTCTATGTTTGTATCTATGATAATTAATCGTAAAATTATAAACCGCAATATGCTTGCTTTGGCACTTACATCCATGCTGCCTATTGCTCTTGCGTCGGCATTAGATATGTTCATATATGGGTCTAGGATGATTTTGAACGGTTTTTTTGTAAGTGTATTGTTTTTTTACTTGTTTATTATACGCATGAGTTCAATTACGGATTATTTAACAAATATTTATAACAGGCGAGGACTCGAGGAACACTTGAAAGATATTTCTAAAAGCATAAGACGAAGAGATTATTCAATTATAATTATTGACATGAACGACTTTAAAAAAATTAACGATAAATTTGGGCATACACAAGGTGACAACGCCTTGCGTGATGTTGGGCAAATATTAAGACAAACAGTTAGGCGAGGGGACTTCGTAGCACGCTATGGCGGCGATGAGTTTGTTGTTATTGCGGCTACAAATAGTTGCAAAACTATTAAAGATAACATCAAGGAAGCAGTTAAAGAATTTAACAACAAAAATATTAGACCTTACAAACTTGCAATGAGTATTGGCGGGGATGTATACAAAGAAAACGACTTACGTTCTCCTTCCGAATTTCTTGCTTATGTTGACGGGCTTATGTATTCTGAAAAAATAAATGGTGAAAAAAGAGTTGCTGAAAATAAAAATATTGATTGACAAAGCGGGATTTGTGTTGTAAAATAAGATAATTTGTAGAAATTGCAAAAATAAATTTATAAGGGATGATAAAATGCGCCATGTTTTAAGTTGTGAGCAATTTTGTCGTGATGAAATTGATAAGTTATTTGCGTTGACAGACCACATTAGGGAAAATGAAAAAGCGTATAGCGGTGCTATTAGCGACAAAGTTATTGCTACGATTTTTTACGAGCCATCCACCCGCACAAGGCTTTCTTTTGAAGCGGCGATTTTACGCCTTGGCGGCAAGAATATTTCTACCGAAAACGCAAAAGAAATGTCTAGTGCAATAAAGGGCGAGAGCCTAGAAGACACCATACGTGTAATGCATTTTTACGCCGATGCGGTTGTAATGCGTCATGGAGAAACTGATTCTGCCGTGCGGGCCGCAAAGGTGTCTAATGTACCTATAATAAACGCTGGCGCAGGAAGCGGTGAACATCCAACCCAAGCACTTTTGGACGCTTATACCATTTACAAAAATAAAGGCAAGCTAGATGGAATATCTGTTGCTATTTTGGGCGACTTACTTTACGGTCGCACAATTCATTCGCTTATTAAACTGCTTTGCCTTTATGACAGCGTAACCATCTACGGACTCAGCATACCAAGTTTGGCACTGCCTGCTGAATATATTGAGTATATGCAAAAAAATGGTGTTAAGTATGTAACGGTTGATAAGCTAAACCAACTACCAACGGACCTAGACGTTATTTATCAAACCCGCACACAAACCGAGCGTTTTTTGGAAAAAGGTATAGAGGCCGAGGAAATTGTGATAAACAAAGAAGGCATGGCGCATTTTGGTGACGGCACTATAATTCTTCATCCTTTGCCACGCAACAATGAAATTTGTACAGATGTGGACGATGACCCACGTGCGTTGTACTTTGAGCAATCTCTTAACGGGATGTATGTTCGCATGGGGCTTTTATACGAAATTCTTGTGAATTCCAAAGACGAAAAATAATTTTGAAAAAAATGAAATTTAGTGTTGACAAGCAAAAAAAAATGTGTATAATAGTAAAAGTGGGGTTGCGATATTCCCCATTGCACGAGTGGCTCAGTGGTAGAGCATCGCCTTGCCAAGGCGAGGGTCGCCGGTTCAAATCCGGTCTCGTGCTTTTTTTCTTGCCCTTTTAGAGCGTGTTGAAAATTCATAAAATTCGAACGAGAATTTTCACGCTAGTCAACACGCCCTTTTTATAAAGGGCTTTTCTTGACTTTATATTTATGTTGTGGTAAAATTGTAAAAAACCATGCGAAAGGTGATTTTAATGGACAAATTGGATATGATGACTGCTTTGTTGGAGCATCAAGTTGCTATGTCGGCGGATTTGATAAACAAATTTGGCGGCACGGAATCTAAAATAAATAAAATTGAGCAGGGCTTTGCAACGGCAATTTCAGAGCTTGTTGGGTTGCGCTCTGAATTACGTGCTATGCAGCTGGATGTACAAGCAATTAAGGGTGAAATGCGCTCTATAAATGCAGAAACCCAAGCCTTTAAAGGTGATTTTAGAGTGCTTAAAGCAGAGTCCCAAATGATTAAATCAACGGCAGAACCTTTGCGCTCAGAATTTCAGTCTGTTAGGGATGAAGTGCGTACGATTGCTGCGGAGCTTAAAAATATAATAAAGCATTTTGAAGAAGTGGAAGCCAATGTCAACAGCATCAAAAAAGACATACACATTTTTAAAACAACCCATGTTGGAAGCGGTGAAATTTAATTATTGCAATGCATAACTGATATTAATTCCAATTTAATACATGGAGTGCCGACCGAGCCCCAAACGCAAGGCGTTTGGGAATAGCGAAAGAGAGCAGTCCATGATTTTAAATGGAATTAGTGTGACCCATAAATTCTATAAGCTGTCATTGCGACAGCTTTATTTTCGGGGTGAATTTAATGAAGAAAAAAGAACGTTTAAATGCGATACTTGCGGCACTTGATGCTCGCTACCCTTTTGAAGATAAATGCTATTTAAACTACACCCAGCCGCATGAATTATTAATTGCTACTATTTTAAGTGCTCAATGTACAGATGACCGTGTGAATATCGTTACTGAAAATTTATTTGTAAAATATCCCACCATGGAGGCATTTGCAAATGCAAAACAGTCAGAAATGGAGCGAGATGTGCGCCAGACCGGGTTTTACCGCAACAAGGCAAAAAATATTATTACAGCTATGCAACAGCTTTTGGAGCATCACAGCGGCGTTTTGCCGTCAAGCGTGGAAGAGCTGACGGCTTTGGCGGGCGTTGGACGCAAGACGGCAAATGTAGTGCGATGCCACATTTTTGGACTGCCCAGCGTTGTGGTGGATACCCACGTAAAGCGGATTTCGGCACGGCTTGGGCTTACAAAAAACACAGACCCAACAAAAATTGAATTTGACCTAATGAAAATTTTGCCGAAAACTCATTGGATACGATATAACCACCAAATAATTGCCTTTGGTCGTGAAATTTGCAAAGCACCACGGGCAAAATGCGGCGAATGTTTTATGACGGAGCTTTGCCCATCTTTTGATAAAATGAGCTAAACGGCATGGATTTTTGTATTTTTATACCATGATTATGATTTTGTATTTGGGGGTGATGGTTATTAAAAGTCATTTTGGAAAAGTATTTGGGATGACCACAGGAGTAACCAGCGGTGTGTTATTGGGTGTGTTTGTTCATCCTGCTTTTTGGGCGTTGTTGCCGATTGGGGTTTGCATTGGCTTTGCGGTTGACTTTAAAACCGGAAAAGGCAAATAATATTTTAATAATAATATCTATCTTATGCTAACTCTAGATTAAAACCTACTGTTTGTGGAGTGATTGGTGAATATGAACAGAAAAAATGCACTCGGAACTTTGATTATACTAATGCTTATTTTTGGCGTTTTTGTTGGTTGCTCAAATCAAAATTTTCAGGATACAACGGACACCGTTTCAATTTTATTTGTAGGCAATAGCCATGTTCGCACTGGTAATATTCCAAGGCAATTACAAGCACTTGCAAGACTACATGACATTGAAATAATCTATGTCGATATCTCGAGAAATGGCGTGAATTTAGGTGGCACTATGAGAGATAGTGCCATGAGAGAAATGCAAAACGGAAACTTTGACTATGTTGTCATGCAAGCAAGAGGAAGAAGCTCAATAAATGATATTGAGTGGTTTCTAAATGACATTCGATTATTTAGCGAATAGATAAGGGAAAACGGAGCTATTCCTGTGTTGTACAGTCCAGCATGGGCAAATGTAAATGGTCAGCCTGATGAAGAATTGCAAGTCTTTTTGAGCGAAGCGCACAAACAGGCTACATATGAAAACGACATCATTTTAATAAATGCAGGCGACGCTTGGGTTTATGCATACAGAACCGTCCCGGGGCTTTCCTTGTATGCCAGAGATGGAACACACGCAAACCACGAGGGGGCTTTTTTGACTGCCAGCGTGTTTATGGCAACTTTATTTGATTTATATGTTGAAAATATCCCCACAGGAAATGTAATTGACAATGCACCAATGTTAAATATACTAACTATTGTGGGTCTTGTAGCTGCGATACCTCTTATTATTTATCGCTTTACCCAAAAACAACCTTTGCATATGAAAAAATCAATCATCGTAATAATTTCACTTGTACTACTTCAAGTTATGAGTTTTTTTCCTCATGTATTTAGATTTACAGAGGGAGGCAATCGGATTCTTCTGCTATATGCAATAATGTTCTTGCTCTTGACTGTGACTCTTTGCTCGGTCTATCGCATAGTGCGTATTAAGTTTATAGAAAGACAATCATTTAATGTAGCAAAAAAATATATTTGTTATGTTATAGTTTGCTGTGTTATCTATAGCTTAACATTTATTCCAATTCTAGAGTTACGCAATCCACTATATATGGGCGATAATGCTGTTATGCTTGTCCAAGCGGTTTTGAATTTTTTTAATTCATATCAATAATATTATAGGTTTCTCACTCGAAAACGAGAAGGCAGAAGCCTTTTTTGGTAGCATGATACCCAGTCTATATACTTATAATAGCTATCCAAACAGTAGCGAAATAAGCGGTATTGTTGCCAAACAAATGATGTCCGACACTACAACAATTTTTAGTGCAGAAGCCGTATCGGCTTTGTGATTTTGGGTGAGAACAACAGTTATGGCGGCGGTTGGCATGGCGGAGAGGGTTATTATAACGCCCAAAGTGTCGGGGTTTATAAGATGCATCAGTGTGAAATATGCTGAAAGAGGAACTGCCGCGAGGCGAGCCAAAGCGAGAACGTAAATGCGCCAGTCGCCAAACATTTTTACAAAACCTAGCTGGCTTATATATTTTGCAAGCAAAGAGCCTATCAAAAGCATAGCAAGAGGGGTTGTCATTCCTCCAAAAAGCGATATTGCACTTGAAATTGGTGTAGGTAAACCGATATTAAATATGAAAAAGACAACACCGATATATATTGCGACGAGTGTCGGCGTAAACAATATCTTGCGTATATTATGGGTGATAATGGGCGTTTTATTGTCTTTTTTTCTTTCGTTTAGACTGTTTTTTATGAGATATGTACCAAAAGTGAAAACAAGGATGTTGAAAATCATTGCAGACATGGAGGCATGTATCATGCCTTCTTCTCCAAACACAGCTGAAATTACAGGAAAGCCCATATATACTACATTTGGAAACATAATCGAAAACTGCCAAATGCGTTTTTCGCTGTGCTTTGCTTTCAATAGCCTTGCGATTATTGTTGCGATAAAAAAGCCTAAAAAGAATATTGCCGCCATTATAAGTAAGGTTGTTAGGCTTTCGAGAAGAAGTTGATATGAAAATGGCTGCATTGTCATTGCAGCAAAAATAGTGGCGGGCAGGGTAAAGTTTACTATAAGTGCAGACATTGACTGGTCTGTTTGGTCGTTAATTATCTTTGACATTCGCCCTATAATGCCAACCAAAGCGCATATAGCAAGAACTGCCAAGCTATTGACAAAAGTGCTAAACATTGGTTTCACCGCTTGCCTTATTATATTTTTTGGAAATAAATCCTGCTAGAAGTTCCACAAGATGGGATGATGTGAAATTTTTCTTTAATACATAATAGAAGTTTCGCTTGGGAAGTTCGGTTTTTAATTTAAGGCAACGGACAATTTGTTTTTCTACGTAGTTTTTTGCCGCAAATTCGGACACAATAGCAATGCCAAGACCGTTAATTACGGCATTGATTATGCTTTGAGTATTATCAAAACTAGCGATTATGTTAATTTTTTGAATGTTTATGCCAAGAGATGCTAAATAGTTATCGTATTCGTTTTTTGTGCCAGAGCCATTTTCTCGTCCTACAAAATTGTTGTTGTGCAACAGTTCGTCTAGACTATAATGTGTTTTATCACAAAAGCCATCTTGCTTTGGCGCAATTAGCACCATCTGCTCTTTGGCAAATTCAAAAAAATCACATTTGTCGCTTGGAACAATGCCGCCGCAAAACCCAATTTCCGCAAGGTCTAATTCTATGCCGTTTACGACCTTTTGTGCTTCAACTTGGCGTGTACTAAACCAAATATCGGGATAAGTCTTATTAAAGTCAGCGAGAACTTGGGGCAAAATATATTGGGAAGGCACGCTGGATGCTAAAATGCTTATATGCCCCTTAAAATCGCTGGAAAGGCTTTTGATTTGGTTTTGAGTACCTTGCTTTAAGGCGAGCAACTCCTTTGCTTTTTCATAAAAAATATTACCCGCATAGGTTAATGAAATATCCTTTGAATGGCGGTTTATAAGCTCTGCGCCAAGCTCCGCTTCAAGCAGTTTTATATAATTGCTTACAGAGGGTTGTGAAAGAAAAATTGCGTCTGCTGCCTTTGAAAAGCTACGCAATTCTACAACCTTAACAAATGCATCTAATTGTTTAAAATCCATTTTATGCTCCTTACAATATAGTCGATTTCTTCCATTGTATTAAAATGGCTAAACGAAAAGCGGACTGTTCCTTGAGGGTAAGTTCCAAGAGTCTTGTGTGACATGGGCGAACAATGCAACCCGCAACGAGTCATTATTCCAAATTTTTCATCCAAAATAGTGGAAACATCGGAATTATCCCTATCCACGAAATCTAAGGATACCACTGCAACACGTTCTGTGGTATTTTTTTTGCCCACAATACGTAATCCTTTTATATTTTCAAGCTGTCGTAAAAATTCTGATGTTAAAGACATTTTAATACCCGACAATTCGCCTTGCTTAAATGATAAGATATACTCCAAAGCTGTTTTTAAGCCTATAATTGCAGGAATATTTAGCGTGCCTGTTTCAAATTTGTCCGGCATGGAAGTTGGGTGTTCTAATTCATGCGAAGCAGAGCCTGTGCCGCCTGTTATTATTGGGTTTACGAGTTTTGCGAAGTCGCTTTTAATAAGAAAACCACCAAGGCCGGGGGAAGCCAAAAGCCCCTTGTGGGCAGTAAAGCACAACGCATCTATATATTCCATGTTGATGGATAGGCTACCCGCTGTTTGAGCGGAATCCAGTACAAATTTTATGTCATATTCTTTGCAAATTTTCCCAATTTCAGTTATTGGCAACAATGTGCCGCAAACATTGGAAGCATGGGTCATTACAACCATTTTAGTGTTGTGCTTTATCATTTTGGCAATATCTTTGGAGTCGAAGATGCCCTCGGTGTTTGCTTGGATAATGTCGTATGTCACACCGTTTTTTGTAAGGTCGTGCAATGGGCGCATAAGCCCGTTATGCTCCATGGATGATGTTATAACATGGTCGCCATTTTGCAGAAAGCCTTTCAAAATCATGTTTAAAGAATATGTAATGCCTGGGGTGAAAACAACATTTTTTGGCTGGTCAAAACTGAAGAGCTGGCATAAGAGTTGGCGAACTTTCAAAACATCCATTCCTACGTCATATGCTGCTGTGTAACTGCCGCGGTTTATATTTGCTGGTGTTGCGTCCAAAAATGATGTCATTGCGGCAGAAACCCCTTTTGCCTTTGGAAAAGACGTGGTGCTATTATCTGCATAAACTCTCATGTCTTGTGCTTGCCTCCGTATTATCAAAAATATTGATAGATAACATTATACACATTAATAATAAATATTGCAAGTGTTTTTTATTTAAAGTATAATGTATTTTGTAATTATTTGAAGGAGGTGATTGGCTATGAAGATGAAAAAGATGGCTTTGCCGCTTTTTGGGGCGGCTATTGGGCTTGTGCTTGCGGTTTTGGCGCAGTTTGGCAACCCGTTTTATTTAGGTTTTTGCACGGCTTGATTCCTTCGTGACATCTCGGGGTCTCTGGGATTTCATAGCTTTGCAAATGGGCAGTATATGCGCCCAGAAATACCAGCACTATTATTTGGTGTACTAATTGTTTCATTAATTCGGAAAGAATTTAAGCCAAGAGGCGGCTCTGCTCCTCTAACGCGTTTTGTTTTAGGAATGGCAATGATGATAGGGGCTTTTATCTTCATTGGATGTCCAACCACAATGTTATTGAGGTTAGCAAGAGGTGACCTTAACGCACTCATTGGCTTGGGAGGTTTTATAGCTGGCGTTTGCGGCGGTATGTTTTTTAACAAAAAAGGCTTTGACCTTGGCAAGCCTCAACCTATTGTGAAGACTGAAGGTGCAATTTTGCCTATATTAGGAATTTTATTGTTTGTTGCGCTGATATTCCTCCCAGCACTTCTTAACTTCTCCGAGCAAGGTTTTGCATCGTTTCGTGCACCTATTGTTGTTTCGCTTATTGGCGGCATAGTAGTTGGCGGAATTGCGTTTATCAGCCGTTTTTGCTCTGTTGCACCGGTACGTGAAAGTATCTTTATGAAAAACTTTGGGGCATTGTCGGTAGTTGGCGGCTTTATGGTTGTTTTAATAGGCTACAACCTAATCTTTGGGCATTTTAGCCTTGGCATGGAAGCGACACCATTTTCACACACGGATGTTTTGTGGAATATTTTAAGCATGGGCTTGGTGGGGTTTGTTGCCTCCATTGCTGGGGGATGCCCGTTTAGACAGCTTGTTCACGCAGGCAGTGGAAATTCAGATGCGGCTATCACAGTTTTTGGCATGATGGTTGGTACGGCTTTGGTACATAATTTTGGACTTGCATCATCTGTCGCTGGCATTGCAGACAATGCTCCGGTTGCCTTTGTAATTGCGACCGTTGTTGTACTTGCAATAGCCATTTCCAACACATTTTTTGGAAAAAAAGGAGCTTAACATGAAATTTGTTGCAACTTTTCATTCCCATTACGACGCAATGATGTTTTTTCAGTTTTGCAAAGAGCGTGAAATTACCGCAAAACTTGCGCCGACACCACGCAGGCTATCCGCTTCATGCGGAACCTGCGTGGTGTTTGACACGCAGCCAGAAATAGATTATAATGATTATGACGTAGGCAGTGTTTATTTTGATGAGAATGACACCTACGTTAAAATTTGGCATAGCGGAGAATAAGATGATACGGCGCATTATTATTTATTTGATAGGGCTTTTGACCCTTGCTTTTGGCACGTCTTTTACCATACAATCAGACCTTGGGGTTTCCCCCGTTTCTTCATTACCATTTGTTATTTCGGAAGCTACATCACTAAATATTGGGCTTATGTCTGCACTGTTTTTTACTGGACTTGTTGTGTTTCAAATTGCTATTTTAGGAAGAAAATTTAAATGGTTAAATCTTATACAACTACCCTTTGTCTTTGTCTTTGGCTACTTTTTAAATTTTGCTGTTTGGGTGATGTACGGCGTGCAATTTCCCACATACTTTGGCAGGCTGGGAATGTTAGCGGTAGGAATTGTACTCATTGCCTTGGGCATTGTATTGATGATATGCGCCCGCATTATTGTGTTGCCGCCAGAGGCATTGTGTCAAGCATTAGAGCAACGCTTTGAACGGGTGAAATTTCACAAGGCAAAAATGGTGATGGACTGCGTTATTGTGGTTTTATCCATATCTATTTCTCTCATATTTTTAAGTGAGCTTGTTGGCGTGCGTGAAGGTACGGTAATTTCTGCGATACTAATTGGGAAAATCATTCCTTACATCAAAAAATTGATTGACCCCATTATAAATAGGATACTAAAAACCCCGCAGACCTAGCGGGGATTTTTTGACACTCTCGTGAAATTTTGTAAAATTTTTTAAATAAATGTATTGACTTGGAATAATTTGTGTGATATACTAAATACAAGGACAGCTCTCCAAAAAATTATATAAGGAGGGTTTTCTATGAAAAACTCAAGATTTAAAAAGTTAGCTACTGCTGCTTTGGTGGTGATTATGGCGTTTTCGTCAGTGGCTATGGTCCATGCTGGCGAATTTGTGTCGGATTTGATTTATGCGGAACACACTTTTTTGGATTTAAATAGTCGCTTGATTGATTTGGCTGACATGGAAGAAGCCATATTGATTTCTTACGATGAAATTCCAGAAGGTGTGGTTCCTTTAGAGGTATCTTCGATTGAGGAAATTATCCAAATGCTTGCCTCCATAGAAATTCTTGATGTTCCGCAATATCAAAATTTCAACTTTGAAAGCGAAACTATTTTGCATATGAGCAGAAGTTCCATTCATGGAGAAATAAGCTACCGCACTGGTCACGGGCGTGTTGCGTCAGTAAGGGACGGAGCGAATGACATCTTCCTTTATTCGCATGTAACCTATCGGGCCATATTTGAAGGTCATAATATGATTGGTATGCCTAGATGGAGAACATTAGCCTTTCTCTCTGCAACACCATATACCACAGCAAACACAGGTGCATTTGTGACATGGAATCCAAACCCAGCTCATGCTCATGTATTTTCCAACGGCTCAAGAATTGATTTTAGTGCAACAGGGCGAATTCATCATTACTTCTTGGTTCCGGGAGTAGGTTTCTTATACGTTAATTCTAGACCTGTTAGCATTAGTGGTCAATGGTCGATTTAAGCCTTTTTGAGCTACTGATTTAGAGCATGTTAATCTTACATAAAAAGGTTTTGATAATATGAATATTGACCGATACGTTGTTTTCGATGTGCTATTCATACTGCTTAACGTCGTTGTAATACTCTTACTCTTGACAGGCTTTGCAGTCTTGATAATTGCGGCTATACGTTATTTAAAACGAACCAAAAAATAAATACTTCAATTCTTTATAAACAAAAAACCCCGCAAATTTAGCGGGGTTTTTTGACACTAATAATTTCGCAACACTCGCCCTTTGATATATTCAAATAGATGGCTTGCGACATATCTAGCTAGATTTACAGGAACGGCATTTCCTATAATTTGTTCCAAGTCAGTCTTGGTTCCTTGAAATTTAAAGTTGGCAGGAAATGTTTGAAGTCTTGCACGTTCATCTGTTGTCAAAGCTCTAACTCGAGATAAGTCGTTGGTAGCATCACCGTCATGCATTTTATAAGTGCTTGGTATTGGTCTATTGACCCCCCTGATAGTAGGGCTAGGTTCGTGAATACTAAAAATTCCACGCCTAGCATATGAACGGGGATGCCTATAGTAGTATTCAGTATTAAGATCATCACCCAAATAGTTATAAATAGTCATGCTTTTATCAGATAGGTTAGCAATTAAAGTATTATACAGAAAATCATCTTTACCATGCAATTCTCCTATCATAAAAAAGCGTTTTCTTTTTTGTGGTACACCGCATTTTGAAGCATCTAAAACAATTTGCGTTAATCCATATCCACTAACTTTGAAAATATCAATTGCTTTTTGCAAAGTTGCAGATTTGACTATTCTGTCAACATTTTCCATAACAAACCATTTGGGCGACGCACCACACACCAATTCCGCAAAAGTAATTGTTAAGTCTGCACGTCCACTATTCTCATCTCTTTTACCTGCGGAAGAATAATCTTGACATGGAGGTCCACCTATTATGAGCTCTGGTCTAAGTTCGCTAAAATACGAGCGAGATACAATAGACAAGTCCAAGAGTTCAGCACCATGGCTAAAGTTCTTATTGTATATATCTATTGCTTTATCCCATATATCAAATGCAGAGTGAATTTGGAAACCAGCACTTTGAAACCCTAAAGATAACCCTCCGCAACCACAAAACAAATCTAATGTTCTCATGCCAATTCCTCCTTGAATAAATCAGGCGAATTGTAAATGATTGCATCAAACCTTCTTTCCGGACTTAATAGGTTTTGCCCACCACCCAAAATGATGTTCTTAATTTCATCCTTTCTAATTCGTGGTGTTGTTAGTTCAGCACAACTCATAATATAGTTAGTTTTTATTCCGTTTGTGGCAAACGCTTTATCATTTTTCGTATTATACGACAATTCATCAATAATTTTAGCACCGTCAAATTTACCGTCATTGGCATAGTCTGACAGCATCTTAAAAAGCCAAACAACACTCCTTGTATGTCGTGAAATAGACGAAATTTCAGAGTTTATGTTTGGCATAAATAAATTAAGAATACCTAAGTTGCTCCAAATAAACACATCTAAACAATTGTCAGATAGTTGAGGGCATTTGCCCTCTGTTTTCCAAACAGGATTTAATACTATAGGCGATTGCAAGTCGCACTTATCATTAGCAATTTTACGAATTACCGAACAAATTTCGTTGATAAATGGCAGTATGTTCTTCGCTTGTGTCCAATCATTAATCTTGTTTGCTAACTGACTGACCAATTCTCTTATTTCTTCTTGGTTGCCATTGTATAGCTCAATAAAGCTACAAGCAAGATATACAATTGTATCAGGTCTAACAACGATTTCAGAGCCAAATTTATCGTCAGAGAGTAAGCAAGTGGTGTTATCTGGTAAAGCTGTAAGTTTAATTTCCAAGCTACTTATACATTTGTCATTACTTAAATCTATAACCGAAATATCGTTTCTTGGAATTGAACCAATAACATATTTTTGAAATGGGGTATATGAAGTTTCAAACGCAAAATAAGCATTTTTTTCTAATGGGTTAATGTTAAACACCTCTGAAATGCTTATGTAATCAATATTTGCTTTCATTGTTGTATCAGCTTTAACATAGACGGCATCCATACCTCTATAATGCAGATAACACGCTAACGCCACTGGGAACGATGAGTTGAATTGATTTTTACCCCATGTTTCAGCTCTAGCATAATCTCTATTTGAATTTGCAATGCCAAATAAACTTGGCACACTATTTTGCTCCAAGATAACACACTTCTTGCCTTAAATTTTCTAATTCTACCTTTACTTTAGCCGCTCTAGTTCTTCCGTCAATAGGCTTTTTTGTGCCACGAGGGATAACCCACATATGACCAAGCCTTTTAGCGTTCTTGACTTGACCTTTTTCACAAAGCAGTTGAACTTGGCGTATCTTTACGCCCCATTCGTCAGAGGCTTCTTTCGTCGTCATATAATCCAAAACGCACCTCCAATAGATAACTCTAATTATATCACGCCAAAGCGTAATATACAAGCCCCGATTTAGTGTTGAAAAATTTTTAGAAAGTCTTTATAAATAAAAAAACCCCGCAAAACTAGCGGGGTTTGTGTGTGTGTGTGAGCAAGACTATAAGCCGGATTCTGTCGTGAACAATCATCTATCTGCGCCATGCGTTGCCGTCATGGCTCTTGCGGAGCTACGTAGACTGGACGGGCAGCCCAAAGCGTCTACTCCCTTGCACCGAGTGGGGTTTACATATGCCACAGCCGTCGCCGTGCTGCGCGGTGGGCTCTTACCCCACCTTTCCACCATTGCCTAACGACAAAAGTCGCTTGGCTGTTTATTTCTGTTGCACTTTCCTTGAGGTCGCCCTCACCGAGAGTTATTCGGCACCCTGCCCTATGGAGCCCGGACTTTCCTCATCCCTTAATATAGGAATGCGATTGCTCATCTTACTCGCATTGTAGTTAAAGTGGTTCTATAATTTGCTTACAAAAGCCTTGATTTTTTCGTTGCTGATGCTTGAAATGTATTCGGTTCGCTTTATAACGGCCTTTACCACAGCTCTCTCTATGCCGCCAGCCTTTGAGGGGTCAAAAACGCCTCCTAAAAAGGCTTTTGTTCTTGTGTTTTCCAAAATATGCGATGGGAAATTCTTTGTGAAATACTCGTCATTTTCCTCGAAGCATGACAAGAAAATGCCTTGTATTTTAGTGTTTGCTGGGATTTTGGCAAGGATTCGTTTTAATTCCTTGCGTATTGCTCCTGCGTATATTGAGCTTCCCAAAACAATACGGTCAAAGCCCTGCAAGGGCGGGGGTTGTCCGTTTGATAGGTTGTGCAAAGTTGCGTTGCCTATTTCATCGGCTATATGTTGTGCAATATCTGCCGTTGCACCATGTTTGGTTGCGTACAAAATTAGAGTTTTCATTGCATTTCACCAAGATATTTTGCAAACCCTATATTTTCCAAACGCTCCGCCTTGTCTTCTATCATTTTTTCAAGGTCTGCAGCGTAATTTGCAACTTTTTGTAACAAAGTTTCATTGCCAACAGCTAGAATCTTTGCTGCCAAAAGCCCTGCATTGAGAGCCCCGTTTACAGCCATTGTCGCTACGGGGATGCCAGGCGGCATTTGCACTATGGACAAAAGAGAATCCCAGCCGCTTAAATTGGAAGATTTTACAGGAACACCAATAACGGGTAGGGGAGTGATGCTTGCAACCATGCCTGGAAGATGAGCCGCTCCGCCAGCCCCAGCAATTATCACGCCAAAGCCGTTTTGCACAGCATTTTTTGCAAAATCAAACATGCGCTGAGGTGTGCGGTGAGCGGAAACAACGGTAAGTTCGTAATTTATGCCCAGTTTTTCAAGAATTTCTGCCGCTTGGCTCATTACGGGCAAATCGGAATCACTGCCCATTATTATTGCAACTTTCTTCATAAAGTTATTCACCGCCTTTAATTTTTAGGTCGTTATGTGCTTGGTTTGCAAGACGCAAAGCCTCTTCAAGGCTATCTGCTGTAACGGTAATATGACCCATTTTGCGCTTGGCAACGGTATTTTCTTTGCCGTATATATGCAGCTTTGCTCCGGGAATGGCAAGAACCTTGTCAACTCCCGTTACCACTGCTTTGCCGCTTTCGCCCTCATCTCCCAAAATATTTTTCATAACCGTTGGCTTAATGAGTTTTGTGCATCCCAAAGGAAGTCCTGCCACAGCACGGATGTGATTGTCAAATTGGCTTGACGAACAGCCTTCGATTGTATAATGGCCGCTATTGTGAGGTCTTGGTGCAATCTCATTTACAGAAATATCTCCATTTTTTGTAACAAACATTTCAACACAAAACATGCCTACACCGCCAAAAATCTCCATAACACGACGGGCAACATCCATTGCTTTTTGGCTAATGCCATCTGTGATGTTGGCTGGCACACGGGTTACGTCCAATACCTCATTTTTATGGTCGTTTTGGGCAACGGGATATACGGCAATGTCGCCGTTTTGCCCACGGCAAGCCAGCACAGAAATTTCCATTTCAAAATCTACAAAAGCCTCAACCATTAGGGGATTTTTATCTCCTCCCAAAGCGTCAAAGGCTTCTTGTGCTTTGTCGGCAGAGCGCAACAAAAAATTACCTTTGCCGTCATAACCGCCAAGACACGCTTTAACCATCATGGGGTAGCCAAATTTGTCGCCGGCCGTAATCAAATCTTCCACGCTGTTTACAGCAAGCAAATCTGGACATGGTACACCTTTTTCCAACAATGCGGTCTTTTGGGACAGCTTGTTTTGGATAACCTCAAGGCTGGCTGGGGTCGGATAAACGGGCTTGCCGCTTTTTTCAATTTCATAAAGTGCTGCTACATTTATATGTTCAATTTCATAGGTTATTACATCAGAAATTTCTGCAAGTTTTAATATAGCATCACGGTCTTTTAGACCACCAACGATAAGGTTGTCGCAAATACTTGAAGACGGGCAATTTTCTTCTGGGTCTAATACATTGATAATAAAGCCCATTTTCTTTGCTTCTAAAATCATCATTTTGCCAAGCTGTCCGCCGCCAATGATGCCAATTTTCGTTGCCAAGGGTGCTTTCATAGATATTTCCTCCTGCAATGAATAATAAAAAGCCCTCAATGGCAAGACCAAAGAGGGCGTTGTGCTTTATAACCACTATATCAAAACCAGTATGTTTTACTATGTGAATTAAAAGCAAATTAGGTTCTTCGCTTCTAATTAATTAGATACGAGAAACATTGGCAGCTTGTGGGCCCTTTGCACCATCAACAACCTCGAACTCTACCTCTTGACCTTCTTCTAAGGTTTTGTAGCCGTCAGTGTTGATAGCAGAGAAGTGTACAAAAACGTCATCTTCGCCCTCAACAGAGATAAAGCCGAAGCCTTTTTCAGCATTGAACCATTTAACTGTGCCATTTTTCATGTTGCATCCTCCTAGAATGTAAAAAAAAATTCTCTTGGGCTCTTACGCCCTATACTTCGCTAATATATCATAACAATACGCCTTTGTCAAGCACATTTTTTTATTTTGACAAAGTTTTTTGGCGGTGCAATACATAAAAGAGCAGACATAGTCACGCAAACATATTAGTTTTATGATATAATGAAATATATGAGGTGAACAAAAGATGCATGCATGGGAATCAATACAAAAAACTTTAAATTGGATAGAGGGCAATATTGGTGAAGAAATTCAAATTGATAAGCTGGCAGAAGTGGCTGCTCTTTCGCTATTTTATTACCAAAGACTGTTTGCTCGCCTTGTAAAAAAGCCTGTGAAGGAATACATAAAGTTGCGGCGACTAGCACACGCAAGCAAAGACCTTCAAAGAGAAGGCGGTCTTATTACAGACATCTCTATTAAATACGGATTTGCTAATCGTGAAACTTTTTCAAGGGCTTTCAAAGAAACATACGGATTTCCGCCATCCAAATATCGGGATAGCCGTATAGATGTAAGTCATTTTGACAAGCCTGATTTGCTGCTTAACTATATTACGATTGATGAAGGTGTGCCGCTTATAAGCGATGGAATTGTGCTGGAAATGAACCGTAAATTTAGTGAAAATACACTGAGTTTTCTTGGGGTTGCAAGGTATATGTATTTTGAACGTGGTAAAATGTTTGGAGAAAGACCGGGAGTTTCTGCTCCCAGTAAAATTTGGGACGAGCTATTTCAAAATATAAATAAAGTTTCGCGTTCGCTTAATAGTCGTCTTATTGGAGTGTGCTATAAAGGCGACGCTCCCGAAGGTTACACAACATATTTTGCTGGGGTGGAAGTTGAGCAAAGTGTGAAAAGCCCCGATTTCACAAAATGGCAGCTTCCCGCAAGGGAATATGCGGTCTGTGGGTTTGAGGCAGAAAGTTTTGATGAATTAGTAGGTCCTGCTTTGGGAAAGGCGATGAAGTATACTCGGTTTTGGCTTAAAAAGCATGGGTGGATAGCGGATGGGTTTTTTGTAGAAATGTATTATCAACAGTCATCAAAAACACCCTACATGGAATTGTGGATTCCGTTTAAAAAACGTGAAAATATAAACTAGGAGGAGATGGTTCGATGAATCATTTTGAAAATGCAGAAAAAATTATGGTAGAACGGTTTGGGCAAGACAGCCTAATTGCCCTTGCTACGACAGAAGACGGCAAACCCTTTGTCCGCACTGTGGATGGCTATTATGAGGACGGTGCATTTTATGTGGTAACTTACACCTTGTCCAAAAAAATGAAGCAAATTGCAAAAAGCCCGGAAGTTGCAATTAGCGGCGAGTGGTTCACAGGACACGGCATTGGTGAAAATTTGGGACATGTTATGCTTGATGCCAATAAGGATATTATGGAAAAACTACGCAAAGCCTTTGCCGCATGGTACACAGGCGGACATGTGGATGAAAGCGACGAAAATACGTGCCTATTACGTATATGCCTCACCAATGGCATCATCACAGACCATTCTATGAAATACGGAGAAAGGTATTTTTCAGTAGATTTTACAAACAAATCTGCTACATAAGGCGTATTAGAGGGCGAGCATCACTGCTTGCCCTCTTTTTTTGTGTTACATAAACAAAAAGTAAAACCCGCCAATCAAAAACAAAATACCTAAAACAAAAGAAAATCCCATAAAAAACCACGCAAACATCATTCCCAAAGACATGCATAGCATAGCAAGACCACAAACACGCCGTAACGATGCAGGCTTGACTGGTCGTTTCATAAAAACACCCCCTGCTTGCATTATATGCAGGCTAGTCAAGGGTTATTTGCATAACGATTCCGTCATCGTATTCTTGTATAGCAGTAAAGCCCATTTTTTGCCAAAAGATTTTTGCGGCAGGGTTTTCATTGCCTACGCCTAGGTGAATTTTGACATGCTGACCGTCTTTTTGAGCAACCTTAATAACGGCTTGAACTATTTTTGTGGCAAGACCACTTCTTTGTAATTTGACGTGAATTATAATTTCGCTAAACCACAATATTTGTTTTTCTGGGAAATGAGGTAGTAATTCAATAACTGCAAGAGGTGTGCCGTCTTGCCAAAGCCCAAAAAACAGCTGCCTAGAAGCGTCGTAGCCATCTACTAATCTTCCCCACGTCTGTAAAATATTTGCGGGTTCAACATTTTTGCCGTGTGCAGCCAGAAAATAGGCATTATTTGTTTTGTACACATCCCAAACATCCATATAATTCTCTTGTGTTATTGGTATTAGGTCAAAAACGGTCAAATGTTCGGCGATTTTTTCTAGCATCCTATTGTCTCCTCGGGTTTATTTTTGTTGTGCCGTTTGTGGGGACGAGCCTTGCTTGTGTCTTTCATACCAAACATTTACATAGTCGTCCGAGTCCTCTAACAAAGTAAGCAAAATCTCACGGGTAAACTCTAAAGCTGCCGTTTCATTTGCAGTAATAAAACCACCATCGTTGATGGCTTGCGAGAATATAAAATGCTCCCAACCTGTATAGGCATTTTCATCTTTGAGTCTTTCTTTAAAAAACTCCAATCCATTGCTGGTATGCTTTACATTATTGAGAAAACCGTGTTTAGCCAAAAAAACCGTCGCTCCACAAATGGCGGCAATGGGAATGTTAGCATTGCTTGCTTTTCTCACAAAGTCAGCAATTTCATCATATCGATTGTTCCTCCATGAACCGCCTCCAACCAAGACTACCATAGCAAGATTATCAAAGTTTTGATAATCTTCTATTGCATAGTCTATTTCGGCTCTCATGCCGCCGACAGAAACTTTGGATTTCTTGTCAATACTGATTGTTTTGGTAACGTAATCACCCGTAAAACTTATTTGCGCCATTGCATGACCTGCATACCAATCAGCCCAATATTCAGTCAATAGAAATAACACTTCTTTTTTATCCATTTTGCACCTCCGCAAAATTGTATTTAGTTTTGACACTATATAGTGCGATATATGCCGTTATTGCGCTTCATCAAGCCAAATTCTATCATTGCACGCCGTATTGTTGCAAAATCATCGTAAAAATCGGCTATAATTAAATTAACTTCTTTTTCGGTATAATCCCGCCCAGCTTCAAAGGATTTGCATATTTCCTCTAAAATAATTGCCCGCTTTTTTAGTTGCGCCGGTATTGTTTTGAGTTTTCCGTATTTGAAAAAGGCGTTGAGAACACCTTGGCGGTAGGCTTTGTCACGTTCGGTTGTATCGTCATCCACCGCCTTGGCTGCAATTATATCCAACACGTTAAAACTCAATGTTTCTTTGCAAATTGAATACATGGTGTAATATTGCTCTTTGCGTGCCTGCACAAAACCTGCATCAATCAGCTTTTTAAGGTGAAAGGACACCGTTGGGGCGGAAACCCCCAGCCGCTCTGCTAGACGCTCTACATACATGTCTTCTTGCACAAGGGACTGTATTATCGACAATCTCGACTTGTCCGCGAGGCATTTGAACATCTTGACAGCATCATCCATGACATTTCACCTCTTGTTCAATTTCAGATAACACCTCTAGCTTTATCTGTTCTATAGCTATGGCGGAGGTATCGCCGTGCTCTTGAGCAAGCGCAAGTGCCTCTTTCCATTTAGATTGTAAAATTCCAAACACCTTATCCGTCTTGCCGCCAGTTTGCATGAAAATGTCAAACACATTAGCACGTATCTTTGCCAAAATAGCGTCGTCCTCCCTATTGTCTGCCGCAAAGCGTGCGGCGTCCTCCAAGCAACGCTTTTTGTTTTCTTGTAAATAATTCATTAAATCCATATCGTTGTCCTCCGATTAAATTAATGTTGAAATGCATTTCAGAATTTAATTATATACGTATCTAATCATAATGTCAAGAGGTAATTTGATAAAATTAAAAATTAGTGTTATTTCCGCTCTTGCACAGTTACGCTTACTGTATCACCAGCCTGTTTTCTAATGGCGGCACGTATATCCTTTCGGATGCCGATTATGTAGCAAATTGTACCATCGTCATTTTTCACTCCCATATTGACTATGTTGCCATTGTATTTGTGTCCGTCAAAAGTTGCGTGTATTTTCACCCTTCCTTTACCAAACTCTTTACGTATGTCATGCGGGAAAATAATATATGCAGCATCTTGACCATCCACTTTTTGAATAACTGCCTGAAAGCTGTAAATATTTGGACTCAATGACAAAATCCTCCTTAACAATAAAATTATTGACAAACTAATTTGCATAATATATAATATGTAAATACATAAAAATCACATTTTAATTCTAGGAGGAAAAATTATGTTTTGTTCAAAATGTGGGCATCAAAACCCAGCAGGAACCGGATTTTGCTCTGGTTGCGGTGCAACTTTATCTGGAGGCGCATCAGCACCGCAAGGCGGCGCACCCACCCAACTTGGAGCGGAGCTGGCAAGCGGCAACGGTATAGCAAGCAATGCTACATTGATGTTAGGTGGCTTTTGGGGTGGCATGGCTGTGCTGAGCGTCGTCTTGGCTTTTGTTTTAGGTACAACTAGAATACCTGCTATAAACTTTGGATGGGGTGTTGCAACGCCAGCCATGACTATTTATGATAGTTGGTTTACTTTTTGGATTATTGTTGCCGTTATCGAATTGATTATAGGTGTTTTGGTAGTTTTATCCATACGTAAAACTAAAATCGCCGCACATGAAGGCGGAATTACAGGCGTTGGGCTTTCTCAGCTTTTTATGGCGGGCGACCCAAGAACTTTCAATTTCACCCTTAACTACAAAGATATAAACCTCTCTGGAACAGGGCATCAGCTTATAATTGCTACTGGCGGTACAAAATATATTACGTACACTTCTAATGCACAACAAATTAGAGAAATAGCGGCACAACGCAAGTAAGTACGATATTTTTGCAATGTAGGGGCGGCATTTTGCCGCCTTTTTTGTTTTGTAAAATATAAAACGGGCGGCTCAGCGGATTTTCCGCAAGTAGCCGCCCCTAAAATTATTGTTTTGTAATCCAAAAATCTGTATTTTCTCCGTTTATATCCCATGTTTTGTGGAAAGCTACATCCGCATGGGATTGCGGCAAAGAGCGTGCCGCAATGACGGTTGAGAGAACCTCGTTGCAGATGTAATTGGCGCGTTTTTCTATGATGCCTTGAATTGTAGGAGTTGTATCGTATTCTATGGAAATTTTATCCATTACTTCAAATCCAGCTTCTTTACGCATGGTTTGGATTTTGGAAATAATTTCACGCACAAAGCCTTCTTCTATTAACTCGGGGGTTAGAGTTGTGTCTAGCACAACCAAAAAGCCGTCCTGCATTTGAGCGGACAATCCCTCTTGTTGCGTATCTTCCACCAATACATCATCCATGGTCAACGAAACCTCCGCATCGTCGATATTTAGGGTTATGCCGCCGCTTTGCAAGGCATCATACAGCTCTGCTCCGTCGCCTTGGGCAAGTGCCGCCCCGATTTTTGGTAAAATTTTTCCGTAACGTGGGCCTAGTATTTTAAGGTTTGGCTTTATCTTGCGTCCTACCATGCCGCTTGCATCATTAATTGGCTCTACGGCTTTGATATTAAGCTCATCCTTGATAATTTCAAGGTATTCGGGGGATAGCTCCATTCCAGCCTTTGTTTGCACGAACATTTTTTGCAAAGGCTGACGGTTTTTGATATTTGCGGTGTTTCTTGCGGCTCTGCCTGCTGTTACTACGCTTAATACTGCACCCATTTCTTTTTCCAACTCTGTATCAATAAAACTGGCATTGAATACAGGGAAGTTGCATAGATGGACGGATTGCGGGCGAGTACTACTTGCCCGCACGATTGCTAGGTTTTGGTAAATTTCCTCTGCCATGAAAGGGATGTAGGGGGCGCACAATTTTGAGAGAGTTACTAGGGTCGTGTGCAGTGTCGTGTAGGCATCAATTTTGTCTTGCTCCATGCCGCTTGCCCAAAAACGCTCACGAGAGCGGCGGACATACCAATTTGAAAGCTCGTCTACAAAGCGGGCAATTTCACGGGAAGTTTCGGTCAATTTGTATTCGGCAAGCCCTTCATCCACAAATTTTATTAAGGTGTTAAGTCTTGATAAAAGCCACCTGTCTATTGCAGGCAAATCTTTGTATTCAGAAGGACTGTGGGCTGAAGGGTCGAAGTTGTCAATATTTGCGTACAACACGTAAAAGGCGTAGGTGTTATATAAGGTACCTAGGAACTTACGGCGCACTTCGTCCAGCAGGTTTTTGTCAAAGCGGCTGGGAAGCCAAGGGGCAGATGCGGAATAAAAATACCAACGCATGGTGTCTGCTCCATATTCATTGACAATATCCCATGGCACTTTGTTGCCTTTTGACTTGGACATTTTAAAACCCTTATCATCCAAAACAAGCCCTGCCACAATCACATTTTTATAGGCTGGTGCGTCAAAAAGCAGAGTAGAAATGGCGTGAAGGGTGTAAAACCAGCCACGGGTTTGGTCCATGCCCTCACTTATAAAATCCGCAGGGAAATTTTCCTCAAAAAATTCTTTGTTTTCAAAGGGATAGTGGTGTTGGGCAAAAGGCATAGAACCCGAGTCAAACCAACAGTCTATAACCTCCGGCACTCGCTTCATTGTGCCATTGCATTTTTTGCATGGAAAGAAAACCTCGTCGATATGGGGTTTGTGTAGCTCTGTTACAGCTTGTCCGCTTAAATTTTCTAATTCTAAAACAGAGCCAATGGCGTGAAAGTCGCCGCAATCACTACACTCCCAAATAGGTAATGGTGTTCCCCAATAACGCTCTCGGGACAAAGACCAATCTATTACATTTTCTAAAAAGTTTCCAAAACGCCCGTGTTTCACATTTTCTGGCATCCAGTTAATTTTTTCGTTGTTAGCCATTAGCTTATCCCGCATTTTAGACATCTCTATAAACCATGCAGAGCGGGCGTAATATAGCAGGGGAGTGCTGCAACGCCAGCAATGGGGGTAATTATGAGTGGTTTTTAGGGTTTTGTAAATTGTATCCTGCTCTTTCATATAATTTAGAATTTTTGGGTCGGCTTTTTTTGCGAAAATGCCTGCCCACGGAGTTTCTTCCGTCATTTCCCCTTTGTCGTTCACAAGTTGCACAAAAGGCAACCCATATTTACGGGCAACTCTATTGTCGTCATCGCCAAAAGCAGGGGCTTGGTGAACAACCCCCGTGCCTTCCGTAAGAAGGACGTAAGAGTCGCAAACCACGTAATGACTGGGGACATCAAAGCTAACAAAGTCAAAAAGAGGAACATATTCCAATTTTTCAAGCTCTTTGCCCTTCATTTCCTCAATAATTTCAAAGCCATCGCCCAAAACGCTCTTTACCAAGGCTTTTGCGAGTATGTAAACCCGTTCGCCCTGCCTTGCCCTCACGTAAACTTCTTCTGGATTAACGCACAAAGCCACATTAGAAGGCAGTGTCCACGGGGTTGTAGTCCAAGCGAGGATATATTCATTTTCTTGATTACGTACTTTAAATTGTGCTATGACGGACTGCTCTGTCAACTCTTTGTAGCCTTGAGCAACCTCGTGAGAGCTGAGGGAAGTTCCGCAACGGCCGCAATACGGCAAAACCTTGTGACCTTTGTAAAGTAGCCCTTTGTCCCATATGGTTTTTAATGCCCACCAAACACTTTCAATATAATTGTTATCGTAGGTAACATACGGAGAGTTGTAGTCAAGCCAAAAGCCGATGCGCTCGCTCATTTGCTCCCAAATATCTTTGTATTTCCAAACTGATTCTTTGCACTGGGAAATAAAAGGAGCAATGCCGTATTCCTCAATTTGCCCTTTGCCGTTTATGCCTAGTTTTTTCTCAATTTCAAGCTCCACGGGCAGACCGTGGGTGTCCCATCCTGCCTTGCGCAACACATGGTAGCCCTTCATGGTCTTATATCGGGGAATAACATCTTTTATTGCTCGGGCAATAACGTGATGTACACCTGGTTCGCCGTTCGCCGTCGGAGGCCCTTCGTAAAATACGAATTTTTCGCCATCTCTAGTATTTTCAATGGTTTGCTCAAAAATTTTGCTTTCTTGCCAAAAATTAAGAATGGCTTGCTCCCGCTCTGCAAAATTTAAATCTGCATTAACTTTTTTGTACATATGAAAAGACCCCTTTATCTATGCCTGCTGGTTATTATTAATAGGCGAATGAGTTGTGAAATTGCGGCAGTTGCGGCTGCAACGTAGGTTAAGGCGGCGGCAGAAAGGACTTTACGTGCGCCTCGTATTTCGTCGTCTGTGGACAAATACCGCCCTTCTTCCATCAAAGCCATTGCACGGCGGGAAGCGTTAAATTCCACGGGTAGAGTAATTAGCTGGAAAATTACCACTGCAGTGAACATTATGATGCCTACATTTAGGATGATGCGGACAATTTCTGCATCTATACTGCCAAGCCAGCCAAGGATAAGACCTATAAAAATTATTGGGAAAGCAGCACCGCTGGATAGCTTAACAATCGGAAACATACCAGAGCGGAAAGACAGCGGGAAGTAGCTTTCGCTGTGCTGTACGGCGTGTCCGACTTCGTGTACAGCAACAGAAACGGCAGAAATAGAACTGCTGTCGTGAACGTGAGCGGAAAGGCGCACAGCCCTTGCTTTTGGGTCATAATGGTCTGCCCACGGCTTGTTTTCGGGCAAACGCTCGATTTTTACGTCACGCAGCCCATGGTCTGCCAAAAGCTGGGCGGCAACCTGAGCCCCCGTTAAACCCCGCTTGGTTGGAACTTGGGAAAATTTGTTCAAATTTCCGCTTACCTTTGCCTGTGCCCACATTGCCAAAATCATGCTGGGTATCAAAATTATTATTGTCCAATCGAAAAAGAAAGGAAACATATTGCATCAACCTCCGTTAATTAGTAGTCTAGAAACTTTGACCCCGAATATATTCAGCGGCGGTCATTTTTTTGCCGTTTGGCGGAGTAATTTCTGTTATATTTAAAACGCCGTCAGCGGCTTGCACAAAAATGCCTTCTTTCGGACAAGTTCTTACAATTTCGCCGATTGCGCTATTTTCACTGTTATCAAAAATTTTTGCAGACCAAATTTTTAAGATTTTACCATTTATATCTGCATTTGCTACTGGAAAAGGATTGTAGCCACGCACAAAATCCATGATTTGTTGTGTTGTTTTTGTAAAATCTATTCGTGTCATTTCCTTTGAAATCATAGGGGCGTAAGTTGCTTGGTTATCATCTTGTTTTTCGGGTTTTGTGGTACCTTTTGCTATTTGGTCAAGGACGGTTAAAAGTGCGTTTGGAGCAGCTTTGCACAATTTTTCGTATAGGTCGCCGCCCGTATCTGAGGGCATTATCTCGACTTCGCTTTTCAGCAGCATATCGCCTGTATCCATTCCAGCATCCATTTGCATAATGGTTATGCCCGTTTTTTTGTCGCCGTTTAGGATAGCTTGCTGTATTGGAGCAGCCCCCCGCAGTTTCGGCAGCAATGATGCGTGGACGTTTATTGCGCCGTATTTGGGAATATCCAGCACTTTTTGAGACAAAATTTGCCCATAAGCTGCTACTACGAAAACATCTGCTACATAGGATGCTAATTTTGCGGGAAAATCACCACGATTAGCACGTTCTGGTTGCAAAACCTCTATTCCATAGGCAAGAGCAAGCTCTTTAACGGGGGACTGTTGGGGCTTTTTGCCCCGCCCTGCTGGGCGGTCCGGCTGAGTTAGCACAGCCACCACCTCATGCCCGCCATCCAATAAAGTCTGCAAGCAAACCTGTGCAAATTGGGGCGTTCCCATAAAAATTATTTTCAACCTATTCTTCCTCCCGCTGCATTTCATAAACTTCCGATGCCCTATCAGTGTACAAAATACCATCAAGATGGTCTAGTTCATGGTGGAAAATTACACATTGCCTGTCCTCGAAACGGCTTTGCACTTCAATGCCATCACGGTTAAGATATTTTACATCCACAACTTTTGGTCGTAATACTTCGCCCGCATAACCCGGAACGGAGAGGCACGCTTCTTGACCCTCTTGCTCGCCCTTTACGCTTATAATTTCAGGGTTTATTAATATAATGGGAGAGTCCCCGTTTTCGCTGTCATCCATAACAAAAATGCGGCGCAAAACTCCTATTTGCACTGCGGCAAGCCCAACACCGCCTACATTATACATTGTTTCCAACATATCGTCTATTAGCATATTTATTTTTTCATCAACGACTGCAACGGGCTTTGAAATTTTTCGCAAAATTTCATCTCCGTCAATTCTTATTTCTCGCAAAGCCATTAGTCATCCTCCAAAATAGTTAATTTATGTAAGTGGGATTTGGGGTGAGATTGACTTTTATCCCGTCCAAACCCACGTGCTTTTCTAGTTTTTCAAGGCAATATGCCACAAATTGCTTTAAAATGTCGTAATCTGCGCACAGAACCAAAATTTTCCAACGGTAGTTTTGTTTTATTTTTACAACCATAGCAGGAGCAGGCCCCATAATTTCACAAAGCCCCTTGCGGTTTGCTGTATGCATTATTTTTGCTAGCATATGCAGAGCCTCTATGAGTTTATTTTCTTTTTCGCCTGCGAACATTATTTGAAAAATATGAGTAAAAGGAGGGTAGCCCATTTGGCGGCGAATTGCTATTTCATGATTATAAAACACTTCATAATCATCTTGTACGGCATATTTTATGCTATAATGCTCTGGATTATAAGTTTGGATGATTACACGTCCAGCGTCAGAGCCACGTGCGGCACGCCCTGCAACTTGAGTTATTAGTTGATAGCTGGTTTCTGCCGCCCTAAAATCCCCAGTATAAAGCGACATATCCGCAGCAATTATGCCAACCAAAGAAACCTCGGGGAAATTAAGCCCTTTTGCAATCATTTGTGTGCCAAGCAAAATTTGCGCTTTGCCATCTGCAAAATCTTGAATAATATTGTTGTGGCTGCCTTTGCGGCTGGTTGTGTCCATATCCATTCGCAAAACTTTTGTGTTTGGAAATTCTGTTGCCAAATATTCTTCAACTTTTTGTGTTCCTGTACCAAAATATTTTATGTAAGCAGAGCCGCATGTGGGGCAATTTTTTGGGTTTTGGATAGTAGCGGCGCAGTAATGACAGACCAATTTACCGCTGTATAGGTGATATGTATAATTTACACTGCATTGCTGGCAACTTAACACCATGCGGCAACTTCGGCAGGAAACGAAGGTAGAATGTCCACGGCGGTTGATAAATAAAATGGCTTGCTTACCAGCCGACAAAGTGTTGTGTAACTCATATTGCAATGCTGCGGAAAATACGGATGTGTTGCCGTTTGCAAGCTCTGCACTCATATCAGCAACATCTATTTGTATCGGATTTTTGTTTATCCGCTGTGTCATTTTTATAAGATTAAACTTGCCTTCGGTGGCTAGGTGGTATGTGCGTAAATCGGGCGTGGCCGACCCCATAACCAAAACTGCGCCTGTGAGCCTTGCCAGCTCTTCGGCAACTGCTTGTGTGTCGTATTTTGGAGAACTACCCGATTTATAAGTTGTTTCATGTTCTTCGTCAATTATGATTATACCTAGATTGTTAAACGGAGTAAATAAAGCGGAACGAGGGCCTATAATTACTGAAACTTGCCCATCCCTTGCTTTTTTCCACTGGTCGTAGCGCTCGCCCAGTGAAAGGCGGCTGTGGGTTGCTGTGACTTCATTCCCGAGTCTTGCAGCAAAAGCGGCTATTGTTTGAGGTGTAAGCGAAATTTCAGGCACAAGCACAATGGCTTGCTGACCACGACTTAATACTTCTTGTATTATTTGTATGTATACTTCCGTTTTGCCGCTACCCGTTACGCCGTGAATTAATACAGGCTTACGCCTGCTCGACTCGGTGTCTAAATTAATTTTTAACTGCTGTAATGCTGAATTTTGCTCATTTGTCAATATTAATTCTTTTTGAGGCATAGAGGGAATTGTTGAAACGACCTCTCGGCGAGCTTCCTTTTGCTCAATAACTATTAAGCCTTTTTCGGCAAGAGATTTAATGGGGGAGGGGGATATGCCCAAAAGATGACGTATGTCTGAAACAGGCATGGCTCGGTTTTCTTGCAAAAGTCGCAAAACTCGTGCTTGTTGACCGCTTTTTTGCACTATTGAAGCAGTGATTTCCTCAAAATTTGGTAAATCTTCGTTAAGATAAGCCATGTTAATGCGTAAAGTAAAATCTTTTGCCTCATAGATGTGTTTTTGCGCTATCAAATCTTTGTCGCAAAGAGCCTTAACAGCGGTTTGAACCGTTGCGCCAAAGACCTCTGTCAGCTCTCGTTGGGAAACAACCCCATGTTTTTTTGCATAATCAAATAGTTGCTTTTGCCGTCCCTTAAGTCCCTTGGCATCGTTTTGGGTAATTTCAACCACATAATCATTTTTAAGCCCGATGCCTGAAGGCATGATAGAGCGCAAACACACAGCAAGAGGAGTTGCGTAATATGAAGACATCCACCGAGCCAAATCCAGCATGGTTTTTGAAAAAATTGGCTCGGCATCTAAAATTTCGGAGATTTCTTTAATTTTTGAGTCGGGTACATCAGTTGTGTTTGAAAAGTCCACCACAAAACCCTCTATGTTATTGCGCTTACCAAAAGGCACAAGCACCCTATGCCCAAGGTTAATTTGTGTGTATAAACTTTCATCAATGGCATAATCAAAAGTTTTGTCAATATTTCCTGCTTCTATGGCGACTTTTGCAAACTTTTTACTCATCGTCTTCGTCGCTGTCTTCTTCGTCAGTCCAGTCATCGTCCTCTTCTGCGGCATCGTCAATGTCATCAAAGCCTTTTTCATCAAAGTCTGCTTCATCAGTCATGGCGTAGCTGTCGTCAATAAGAGTCGGCATATTTTGAACGACAATCTCTGTGTCATCAAACCATGTTTTCATCCCGTCCTTTGGAATAACACGAACATGACCTTTATAAATTTCGCTTACAGCAATACTAACCGCTTTGTCTGTGTCAAGATCCATATCTTTATATTCTGCGCCGCCAACGATTTGGCGGGCACGTTTTGCCGCTGCAATCACAATGGAATAACGGCTTGTAACTTTTTGGTCAATGTCTGCTTTTTCATTTAAAATATTCATCAACTGGCTGTACGAGGGATTAAGCATATTTGCCTCCTAAAATTTGTTGTTTTCATTAGTAACTACAGACTTACTCCAACCCAACACTTCCGACCAAGAGGGTGGCAGGTGTATTTGACCGCACTTTGGGTAAATACACCGTAAGGACGAGGGAGAGAGGGATTGTGATTGGAGTTAGCCTGTGGCTACATTATTGCCGAAAAAATGATTTATTTTACTCTGAGAACGATGTGGTTTTAACTTTTCTGCGCAAACAATGCTGTGAATTTCTTCCAAAGCCTGCTCTATGTCGTCATTTATTACAAGATAGTCATATTTGGACAGCTCTTCCATTTCTTCTTTGGCTCTGCGGGTACGTCGTTCAATTTCGTCCTCGCTTTCTGTGCCTCTTTCTTTTAGACGGTTGCGCAAATCTTCAAAGGTAGGGGGCATAAGAAAAATAAGCAAAGATTCTGGATATTTATCCTTAACCTGCAATGCTCCAACAACCTCAATTTCAAGGACAACAGACTTGCCTTGTGACATTTTGTCTTCTACATATGAGATGGGTGTGCCGTAAAAATGACCGCTGAATGTGGCGTGCTCCAAAAAGCCGTCGGAATCACGTATGTCAAAAAATTCTTCTTCACTAACAAATATGTAGTCTTTTCCATGTTCCTCACCAGCTCTTGGTTTGCGTGTTGTCATGGATATCGACAAGGCAAAATCGTCGCTTGGACAAAGACGCTTTACCACTGTACCCTTTCCAGAGCCAGAAGGTCCAGAAATTATTAGCATTAAGCCATCCGAATCGGATTTGGTCATTTTGCTGCACCCCCTATCAATTTTGCTGCTAGATGTACCTTTGTTGCGCTCTCCCCGCTAATAACAAATTTACCATTGGAATAGATAATGCCGCCTTTTGTAATGGAATAAGACATTACACCCGCTTGCAAAACTTCCTCATTGCCTGCGGCATTGCGCCTTATCAACTGCCAGTCCCTTGGCACAAAACCGGGGTTTTTGTCGCCGGCCGCTGCATTTCGCTTCAAAGCCTTGTCGGCTTCTAGCAAGTTTCCGTCCACAAAGAGCTGCCCTTGGGATTTAGGATTGCCCTTGGCAGGATTTGCACCACCTGTTTTAAGACTTTCACCCGTGTAACGGCGGGAAACAAAGTCAAGCCAACCCCCGAAAGCCCGAAAAACCTTGCCAGGGGCTTTAACCATATCCTTGGCGGACATTTTGCCGCTGCCTACCTTATACGGGCGTTTGATATAATACAGATTGCCTTCGTCGTCTTCAAAAGGCTGTATATATTCAAATTTATCGCCTTCCAGCACTTCGGCAAGCTCGCCCGTTTCCACGTTTAACCGATAAATGCTTCGTGGACCATAACCTGCAAAATGCCCGTTTGAGCTATACGCAATTCCTGCACTGTCGTAATAAAGCACATTTTCATCTTTTAAAGACCATTTTGGGTTGCAATCAGAGCAGTCCCCCTCTGTAACATCTTGGGGATAGGTATCGTCAATTCTTAGCAAGGTAATATGCCTTTCAAACATATCGGTCGCGCTGGAAACGGCAATATAGCCGCTTTTGCTGACAGATAGTTCAAAAAAGCGAGTTTTATTGTTTACAAAAATTGGAGTTTCTGGCTGTGATGGGTCGAGATGTTTAAAATAGATACCCCCGCCATTTTCGTAATTAATACTAAAAACAAGCCTTTCGTCGATACTTTGAGAAAGTCCAACGATGCTCAGCTTAAAATCCTTTGAATCATCCTCAAAATGAAAGCTGCCTGTAAACATAGCTCCTGCGCCGGAATTTTTCCATTCGTTGCGGGCTCTAATTTCACGCTCACGTTGCTTATATTTATCAGCAACCTCGCAATTAAGCACATTAAGAGTGTTGTTGTTAAAAATATTTATTCTGCCTTCGGACAAAAATACTATCCCGCTATTCAATGTTTTGCACCTGCTCTCGAACCTTTTCGACTTCACTTTTAAGTTCAATAACCACCTTGCTCAATTCGGCAAAATTTGCTTTACTTCCCATTGTATTGGCTTCACGAGACATCTCTTGTGTCAAAAAATCCAACTTGCGCCCAACCGCTCCCTCTTCACATAAAATATCTTTAAATTGTGCCAAATGACTGCGCAATCGGGTAATTTCTTCGTTTATGTCTGACTTGTCTGCAAAATGTGCAACTTCGTTTAAAAAGCGAGCCTCATCAACGGCAACTCCGGCCAAAGCCTCTTCCATGCGTTTTTTCAGCTTTATGCGGTGATTTTCAATTACATCTTGGGCTTTTGACTGTACTATATTTGTAAGCTCCGTAATTTTATCCAGCCTTGACAACATGTCTTTTGCCAAAGTGTCGCCTTCACGTTTTCTCATGTCAACAAAATTTTGCAAAGCCGTTTGCACGGCTGCTTCCAAGCCATTCCATAGCCGCTCAATTTCCTCTTCTTCAAACTCGCGGTCAATTTCAATTACATCGGGAAAACGTGAAACCAGTGTAAACAATGTGTTGTGGTCGGGATATAGGGTGCGGTCGTTTGCCAATGCAGCCAATGCTTGGTGATATGAGTCTGCAAGGTTTTTATTATATTTTATACGGTTGCTATTTTCACCCACAGCTTCAAAATTAACGTAAACATCAACACGCCCACGAGCAATCTCTTTAGTCAAAACCTTGCGAAGCCGTTCTTCAAAGGAATTAAATAATCGTGGTAGTCTTAAATTAAACTCGCTGTATTTATTATTAAGCGACTTCATTTCCACCGAAAATTTGACGGTGTCGTTTTCAAAAATGCCTTTACCGTATCCTGTCATGCTACGAATCATCGCAAACTACCTCCTAAACTATAATCTAATAATTATATCACAATGAGTGTGTTTTGTCAACCTTTTATTACACCTAGGGGCGTTAATTCTACGGCAATGTCAACAAGGTCTTGTTGCTCTTGCATTACAATGTCGATATTTTTATAAACGCTCATAGCTTCGTCCAAATCCTTTACGCCACGGATGCCGTGAAGGATGCCCAGTGCATCCAGCTTTGCAATTTCTTCTTGCAAATTCAGCGTGCGCTCTGCTTGTTTGCGTCCCATGACACGCCCTGCGCCATGACTACAGCTTTCAAAAGAAAGGGGATTGCCTTTTCCTGTTACTATATAGGACTTTGTTCCTTGTGAGCCGGGAATGATACCCCTTTCGCCTTTGCGTGCAGATGTTGCACCCTTGCGATGTACCCAAACATTTTTTCCGTAATGATTCTCATGCCCTGCGTAATTGTGGTGGATGTTTATGCTGTCAAGAGTCTTTGCTCCCGTTTCGTTTTGTAAAATACCCAAAATAATTTGGGACATTACATCACGGTTGTGTTTGGCAAAGCGTAAACAATATTCCATTTCAATGATGTATTGCTGTCCGATGTCAGAATCTGCTTGCAAGTACGCCAAATCCCATGCTTTGGGTATGGCATCTTTTGTTTTCTCTTTTGCCAGCCTGTTATAATGGTCGCAAACCTGCTTGCCGAGGTTTCGGCTGCCTGAATGAACCATAAACCAAATATGACCGTCATTTCCCCGCTGAAATTCGATAAAATGGTTGCCCCCACCAAGAGTACCAACTTGAAAGCGAGCCTTTTTGTGCTGCTCTGCCACTACTGGTGCATTTTTTGGCGGCTGCTCAATATCTATTGCTTCTTTGCGGTGGTTAAAACCTAATGGGATGGACTTTCGCACCAATCCCATCACATTTTTTAGCGTAGGGGTGTCAATTTCTGTAAGCGAGGTTTTTGTGGCAATTATTCCGCAACCAATATCCACGCCAACAGCATTTGGGATGATATGCCCTACAGCAGCTAACACGCCGCCAATGGGCATTCCAAAGCCTTGATGGGTGTCTGGCATAAGGGCAATGTGTTTGTGGGCAAAAGGAAGCTGGGCAATATTTTTGGCTTGCTCCAAAGCTCCTTCTTCTGGCGAGTTTGACCAGCATAGAATATCTAAACCATCGGTTTTGATTGTCTTCATTTGAACCTCCCATATTGACTTCGTATCCGATTATTATACCACAATATTGAAAAAAAGCAAGCCTCTTGGTGCAAGGCTTGCGAAAGTCACTAAATAAAAAGTTCGATTAATACAATCGTGGCAGCTATGAAAGCCATGCCCGCAAATAGCCATTTCATAACAGTGTGGTGCTTGCCGTATCGCTGTGCTGTGGGCAGTAGGTGGTGAACGGAAACATAAACCATTATACCCGCAACAAGAGCAAAGGTTATGCCAAAAACGGCACTCATTGCATCTTCATTGAATAAATTGCTTAATACAAGCCATGCCAAAAGACCGCCCAAAGGCTCTGTTAAGCCTGAAGCGAGGGAAACAAGAAAACCCCGCTTTCTGCTACCTGTTGCGTGATAAATGGGAGCGGAAACTGCAATACCTTCTGGAATATTGTGCATAGCTATCGCTATTGCTATGCCTATACCTAGGGCAGGGTCAGCCATCGCGCCCAAAAATACCAAAACACCCTCGGGCAAATTATGGATGGCTATTGCAAAAGCGGAAGAAACTCCCGTACGGTGCAGCTTTTTCTTCTCTGCTTTTTTTCTTGCCTCGGGGCTTTCTATGCTGTCTAAAATATCGGCGACATCATCTTCGGGATGCATAAATTTATCAATAATCATCATAAGCCCAATACCTACGAAAAAGGCTATGGTAGCAAATGCAATGCCTACCCCATCTTCAAAAACATATTCCAAATCTTCAAAAGCGTGCAAAAGCACTTCCGCAAAAGAAATGTAGAGCATAACACCTGCAGAAAAAGCAAGACATGCCGTTAAAAATTTTTTATTTGACGGCTTTGAAAAAAGTCCGATTAAGCCGCCAATGGCTGTACCAAGCCCTGCAAGAAAAGTTAGACCCAACGCAAACAACACATCATTGCCCACAAAATACCCCCTAAAATTTTATATTATATACCATTTTATAACAAATTGTAAGCCTTGTCAATGATATATCTTGAAAAGCTAGGGATATATGTGATATAATGCCTACGAGGAGGGCGGAAAAATGTTTGATATACAACAAGAGTTGAAAAAACTGCCGCAAAAGTCCGGGGTATATATGTTTATTGGCTCTTCTGAAGAAATTTTATATGTCGGCAAGGCTGTGAATTTGCGTTCCCGTGTGCGCAGCTATTTTACCGAGGCAAATTTGATACATACAAAGGTGCGCAATATTAGAGCAACCACAAAGCGTTTTGAGTACATCATCACCACCACAGAAACGGAAGCTCTTGTACTCGAGTGTAATCTCATCAAAGAACATCAACCCAAATACAACGTGCTTTTAAAAGACGACAAGTCTTATCCATATATAAAAGTCACAGTCAATGAGGATTTTCCGCGGGTTTTTTCCACACGCGATTTTGTGGAGGATGGGGGCAAATATTTTGGGCCTTACACTTCCAGCCATGCCGTGAACGAAACTTTGGAGCAAATACTTAAAATTTGGCCATTGCGTCGTTGCACCAAAAAAATTGCGGAGGGCGAACATAGCGGACGACCCTGCCTTAACTACCATATTGGCTTATCCCCTGGGGCTTGCGGGATGAAAATTTCAAAAGAAGACTATTTTGGGCGGGTCAAGCAAATTTTGGAATTTTTAAATGGAAAGCACGGCGATGTAGTGCGCCAGCTTAACAAAGACATGGAAGAAGCCGCCGAAGCTATGGAATATGAAAAGGCTGCGGGATTGAGAGATAAAATTTTTGCAATAAAACGCATTAATGAAAAACAGCAGGCAGAGCGTATTTCAAAAGGCGACCAAGACGTGGTTGCCTTTGCAATGAATGAAGACGAGGCTTTGTTTCAGGTGTTTTTCATTCGTGACGGCAAAATGACGGGCAGGGAACACTTTATGGTTTACGGGGTGGCGGAAGTTGAGCCGTCTGCCATTATGACACAGTTTGTAACACAATTTTACAGCGGAACGCCCTTTGTGCCCAAAGAGCTTGTTTTGCAATATTCCATTGAAAATGAGGAAGTGATTGGGGTTTGGCTTGAAGGGGAGAGGGGCAAGAAAGTAACCATTACCACCCCCATAAAGGGCGACAAGTTGCATCTTGTAAAGCTGGCGCACAACAACGCCATCATACAACTAGAACAATTTGGAAAACATATAAAAACCGAAGCACAGCGCACCACAGGGGCTATGGACGAAATTCGCACAGCTCTTGGGATTGACACACCAATAAACCGCATAGAAGCCTACGATATATCGAATATCCAAGGCTTTGAAAATGTGGGGAGTATGGTTGCCTTTGAGGGCGGGCGTGCTAGGCGAAATGACTACCGCAAGTTCAAAATAAAATCTCTTGCACGTGGGGAAGCCAATGATTACGGTGCTATGCAGGAAATTTTGCACAGGCGTTTTAAGCGTTATCAAAATGAGAGTGGCACTGGAATTAGCACTGGCTCTTTTTCACGTTTGCCTGATGTTATTTTTATTGATGGGGGAAAGGGGCATGTTTCTGCAGCAAGCGAAGTTTTAAAAGATATGGGCATTGACATTCCCATTTGCGGGATGGTGAAAGATGATAAGCATCGCACAAGAGCCTTGCTTTATAATGGGGAAGAAGTGGCTTTGCGGCTTAACAGCGAGGGCTTTCGTCTTGTTGTACGAATACAGGAAGAAGTACACCGATTTGCCATTGAATATCATAGAAAATTGCGCCAAAAAACAGCTACAAAATCCGTGCTGGATGACATTCCGGGTATAGGCGATGCTCGCCGTAAAGCATTGATGATACGCTTTGGCACAATAGAAGCAATAAAAACAGCGACCCTCGAAGAATTGGAGCAAACCCAAGGAATAAACAAAAAAGCCGCCAAATCCATAGTGGACTTTTTTAGCGGCACCCCTACTTCTTTTTAGCGGACTTAAGAATTTGTGATTTTATTTCTCTTTCTTTGTTTAAAGATTCAAGCACTGAAAATTTGGAAATTCCCTTCTCGGCAAAGCTAATGTAATTATCACCGCTAATTGCGATAATATGGTCTATGACACGAATATTAAAGGGCTGTAAATATTGCATAATGTCCACGGTGGAGGATATATCGGCATCAGAAATTACATCACAGCCGCTAGGGTGATTGTGAGCTAAAACAACATATGACGAATTGTTACGCAAGGCGTAATCAACAATGGTGCGGGGCTGTAACTCTACTTTGTCTATTGTTCCGGATTCTAATTCCTCAAAAGCACGCAGAGCAAAAGATTTGTCCAAGCACATCATGTAAAAGCACTCGACCGTCTGATTTTTAAAGGGAATAATCGCATATCGTGCTAATTGATTGGAATTTTTGAATACAATTTTCTTGTCCCACTTGTCGTATTGATACCGCACGGATATTTGCGACATCATGGATAACAGCACGGCGGAGGGTTCCGTCAAGCCAATGCGAGTCATAAGGTGGCTTGGCTTTGCTTCAAAAACTGCGTGTAAACTGCCGAATTCTTTCAAAATTCGGTGTGCTAATTTATTTGTGTCCTTGCGTGGTATAGTGTTGTATAGCAGCATTTCTAAAATTTCGTGGTCAGCAAAAACATCCAGTCCGCCTTTAATGTAACGATTGCGAACTCTTTGTCTATGATTTTTGTGTGGGTTGTCAACCTCATTTTTTATAGTTACTTTCGGTTTTTTGCTCATAATTGCACGCCCCCGTTCGGTTATTTATGAAAAAAATAACGGAATAATGCCTCCAAGCCCCACAACAATAGCCAAAACAACAACAAGGACAACCGTGAAAATGCGAACCATACGTTTTTTCTTTCTTTCAGACATCATAGCTTTTACACCTCACTTTTTTTAACTTTTTTAGATTCACGGTACAGCATCAAATCCTCGACAATATTTCGCAAAACTGTTGCAATTGGTATGGCAACTATCATGCCTATAATGCCGTAATACGCACCGCCAATAGAAATGCCGATTATTACCAAAAGGGGACTAACTTTTAACGAGCCGCCCAAAAGACGGGGGAAAATAAAATTTGCATCAATTTGCTGTATTACCAACATAACAATACCGGCAATCACGCCCATTTGTGTGCCATCTGCCACTAATATGATTATAAAAGCTGCCAAAGTCCCAATTATTGCGCCGAAATACGGTATAAGATTTGCAATGCCAAGCATTGGCCCAAGTGCTAGGGCATAGCTTGTGCCCATTATGGAGAGGGCTATGGTCATTATTGTGCCCAAAATAACGGCATCAAGCACTTGGCAGTATATATAACGCTTGAAATATTGATTTATTTCACGACCGTATTTTACAATGGTGGCATACACTTTTATGGATGTAATTGCACGTAAAGCACGACGGGCAAATTTGCCGACTTTATCGCCTTCCAGCATAAAATATATAGAGCTAATAATTGCCAGTGCAAAGCGGAATATGAAAGAACCCGTCGCCACAATAGCATCACCCACGACGGATAAGTCGTCTGTGCTAAATAAACCCATAATGGAGTCGAGAGTGATGAATTCACTAATATCAACCCAGTCTATAAAGGACAGGCTTTCATTGTATTGAAGCTGATAAATAAAATCAGCTATATTTTCCGTAAGAATTGGCAAAAATTCCCCAAAATCCCTAACGTTGGCGTAAATTTGCGGAAAAACAAGGGCGGATAAAAGCCACAAAAGTCCAATGGTCACCAAATATGTTATCAAAACTGATAAACCCCGTTTGCGCCGCATAATCCAGCCTTTGCCATTTTTGCCAGTTTTTGCTAACAATTTTTCTAATCTTTCCCGTGGTATACCAAGCACGTAGGCTATCATAAAGCCAGCAATAAAGGGCGATATAATGCGAAAGAACCCAGCAAGCCATCCAAAAAAAACTCCCGCATGGGACACTGCGTGAAAAATTACAATGGCGGCAGCTATTAAAAGCAAAAATGCAACCCAAGTTCTGAATTGATGCGGGTCCATAATTTTCCTCATCAAAATAAGCCCTCTTTTCGGAAATTTCAATATAACTGGCATTATAACACAACACATTGCCCATTGTCAAAAAAATAAACTGATTTTTCCAAAACTTTTTTGCTAAATATTTTTTCGGCAGCATGTTGGTACAATTCCATTTGTGGGCGGTATTTTTCGGCAGCATCACTTATACTCCCAAAAACTTGCTCTGTTTTATAGTCCAAAATATGTAATCTGTTATCTATTTCAAAAATACAATCGATAATGCCGTGCACAACCATAAAATCATTTGGGTTTGCCAAATTACCAAATTCCGAATTTATAAGCTCTGGCGGCATAGCGACGGCGAAAGGAACTTCACGATACACTGCACAAGAATATCTTATTCGTTCGGCAATATTAGATTGTAAAAAGTCTAAAAGCGCGTTGACATTGATTTCGGTTGCCTCTTCGAGTGTGAACATCTTTTTCGTAACCAAGCTGTCTATAAGTTCTAAAATCTCGTCCTTGCCTTGCGTGGCAAAATCTAAATGTTCTAAAATTGTGTGTATTATAATACCCTTGGTTGCTGCAGAAATTTTGGATTGGCTGCTATCTTTTACAAAGCTGGGAGGCAAAAACTCCTTGCGCTCTCTTTTTCTATAATCGGCAGAATCTCGTGTGAGTTCGTTAAAATACAGCCTTTTTATTTCGGAAACAGACATTTTTGCAGGAATGTATTGGGCGGTGATGTTTGGGTACTTATATTCGAGTTTTTTGTACAGCGAGGCAGTGTCGCTTGTATTTTGGCGGCTTTGATTCGCTTTGCCAAAGACGTTTAGCAAATTTTGCTGTTTGCGTGATTCACTACTGCGCACAAAGCCAGTGTCAGACTGCCTTATATCCCAAATGTTGTCAGAAGCAACTTCCCCCAAAGTCATTAAAATCCAGTCCATATAACTCTTGGCGGAAGCAATGTCGTTTGGGGTTGGCTTGCCGTCTAAATCGGAATATTTATCAAGGTTTTTTGTGCTTCCTATGATATATAACTTTTCTTTTGCCCGTGTTAATGCTACATATAAAACCCTCAATTCTTCTGAAACTTGTTCGTTGACGATTTTTTTGGAAATAATTGCTCGGCTAAAAGTTTGACTGGATATATTTCGCTCAAAATCAATACTTTTAAGCCCAATTCCAAGGTCAAAGTTCATTACCATATTACGTCGTGCATCTGTTAAATTAAATTGCTTGCCGGCTTGACACAAAAAAACCACAGGAAATTCAAGCCCTTTGCTTTTATGGATGGTCATAATGCGTACTAAATTCTCATTTTCGTTTGCTACATTGGCTTTTTCAAGATTAAATTTTGTCTTTTGCAATTTTTCAATATAGCGCACAAAGTTAAAAAGCCCGGCATAACTTGCTTCTTCAAATGTTATTGCTTTTTCAAACAACAACATCAAGTTTGCACGCCGCAACTTACCGCCAAGCAAAAGCCCAACAAAATCAAGATAACCTGTGTCTTCATAAATTTTAAAAATAAGCTGGCTGATGGGCATAAATCCTGCATTTTTGCGCCATATGTCAAGTGTTGACAAAAAAGTGCGGGCATTACTTGCAATGGGTGAATGCTCTGCTTTGCAAAAATTTAATAACGCATCATAAAAATCGCCATCCCTGCGATATTTGTTAATTTGAACCAAATCATCCGCTTTAAAACAGAAGATTTCTGAAAAAAGAGCAGTTATAAGCGGTATATCTTGTCTTGGGTTATCAATTATTTGTAGAATTGCTAAAATGGTCATAACTTCGGTGGCGAGGAAATAATCATTTGCGGTTTCGCTAAATGCTGGGATATTAAGGCTTTTAAGCTCGTCCACAAAGGATTGAATGGCAGTTTTAGAGCGTAGCAAAATAACAATGTCTGAATGCTGTATCGGGCGTGTTTTATCACCATCTCTAATTTCAAATCCGCTCTTTAAAAGCTCTGCGATATATTGTGCTGTGGTCTTTGCCTCAATTTCCGCTTGCGAAAGCTCTGCTAAAAGCTCGTTGGTTTCGTCGTGCTGCTCGCTATCTTCAGAATTCTTGGCATCAATAATGTGCAAAACTGTACGAAAATCAGCATTTTTAACATTGCTATATGAAGCCGCAAAATTTAAAGCATTTCCGTTCTCGTATTCAATGCCGCCAATTTCCTGTTTCATTAGCTTTGCAAATATTAAGTTAATTGTATCAATTACATTTTGTCGGCTACGGTAGTTATCTAAAAGGCGAATTGGCGTGCCAAACTGTGAATCTGTATCAAATTTTTCTAGTTTTTCATTAAAAATACTGGGGCGTGCCATTCTGAATTGATAGATACATTGCTTAACGTCACCTACCATAAAACGATTAATATTACCCGCTTCTGCCACTGCCCCAAGAACAATTTCTTGCATCAAATTAGTGTCTTGATACTCGTCAATGAAAACTTCATCAAACATTGCGCCTATTTCATAGGCTTCTGGCGACAAAACTATTTTGCCGTCAGATGTAAAGTCATCAACTAAAATGTTTAGTGCAAAATGTTCAAGGTCATTGAAATCGACCTTTCCCCGCTCTTTTTTTTCTTGCTGAAAACGGTTGCTAAATTCCGCTACAAGCTGCACCAAAGCTGAGATAATGGGGTAAATATTTTTAAGGTCGTCTTTGGTCGCGTCTGGATTTTTTACGATAATTTTTTTAATGGTTTCGATGTCGCTTTTATAGGAATCCCGCAGGTTTTTGATTTTTTTTCTTATCTGCGCAATTTCTTCTGGGTCAATACTATCTACTTGTTTTGATTTCCCTCCGGGCAGTCTGCCAAATTTGAAGTCAACTGCATCACAAAATGTAGAAAAATCGTTTGTTAAAGCAATTTTTGCTTGCTCAATAAATTCTTTTTCAGCTGATGCAATTTCAAGATAGCTCTTGCTCACATGGGGGTATTGCGCAAGTTCTTCCATCTTTTTTGCAGTATCAAGGGCAGCATCGATTTTTTGCGTGGCGTAATTTATAAAATAATCATACCAAATGCTTTGCTCAAATCCATTTTCTAACAAATACTCATTGGCGCAAGAAAAAAGCCAAGCGGCAGGGTTTGGAGCTGAACGAGAGTAGTTGTGAAGCTCCAATACAGCCTTACGAAAATTTTCATCACCCACTCGCTGGTCAAACATTTGTGCAAGGCGTATAAAGTCAATATTTTCGCCCTTTTCGTAATGGCTCAAATACTTTTCCTCAAATAGAGCATCCAAAACGTCACTTTTTAACAGGTTAATTTCTGCATCGTCTGCTATTTTAAAATTTGGGTCCATATCTATTTTGTGAAAGAATTTTCGGGCAACCATCAAGCAAAAAGAATGTATAGTTATTATATTAGCTTTATTTATGAGGGCTAATTGATTTTGCAAATTTTTTCGTAGTTTTTCGTTGGACGGATTTTCTTTTATCCGCTGACTAAGAGTTTTTGCTACGCTGTTTTTCATGTGTTGCGCTGCGGCATCAGTAAAGGTTGCTATAAGCAACCTATCGATATTTATTGGCGGGTCGCAGGTTATTAAGTTTAGTACACGCTCCACCAAAACTGTGGTCTTGCCGGAGCCAGCACCGGCAGAAACTAAAATATCGCTGCCCCTTGCTTCAATAGCTTGCTTTTGCGGACCTTTAAATTCTATAAGTTTCACCAAGTACCTCCAAAAAAGTGATTATATCCAAAACGGCGGCTTTCACAATTCCTTGAGCCATGCCGTTTTTGCAAGAGCCTTTACCCTCAAATGCATTATTTAATTTCTCAAAAAATATCGTCAAAAATTCTGAATTTTCGCTATGAGCTACGTATTTATAAGTATCGTTATCGCTTACAAATACAACCGCCATTTTTGCTTGAACCGATGCCATTTTTGCCAACCTTTGGGCATCCTTGCTGTCCATCCTATTTTCAATGGCGTACGCCAAAACTTTGTTCGGGATGTTCGCAGTTTTTAGCTCAAAAATTTCATTTTGTAGTGTTGTGCAGTGTTTTTTAAGTGCTTCGTTCAAAGAAATGCGTTTTTCCAATGCTGGTACAATGCCGTCAACATCAGCAGAAATCATGCTTCCAATATTTTTGATAATGACATTTTTGCGTGAGTAGTCCCAAAGGGCATCTTGACCGCAATATACGTGCAAACGTATGCCGCCTTTGTATTTTTCATAATTTGCGATTTTGATGATTCCGACTTCTGCGGTGTTTGCAACATGAAGCCCAGCGCAAGCGCATTTGTCAACGCTAGGTATTGTTACGATGCGAGCAAAGTCGTCTTCGGAAAAATCACGCTTTGCACGGGCATCGGCATTTGACATATCTTTGCCGCAAATATTAAGAATTTCGACAGTTTTTGCAGAAAATACAACTTTATTTGCTTCATCTTGCAGTTGTTGCACCTGGTGTTTGGGCAAAGGAATATTCAAATCCATTGTAAAGCCACACTCTGACATATGAAACCCCACATTTGTTGCGCCAAATTGGGATTTTGCTAAACCCGATAAAATATGTTCGCCTGTGTGATTTTGCATAAATGCAAAGCGGCGGTCAAAATTAATTTTTCCGTTAATTTTCTCGCTCAAAGAATATTTCGATGACGGACTTTGCAACACATGGTAAATTAGTCCGCCGTCTTGATAGCAATCCGTCACATCAGCAGTATCGAAGTATCCCGTGTCAGCGGGTTGTCCGCCACCACCGGGATAAAAGCAACTTTGTTCAAGCGCAATATGAAGTTCGCCATCAATTTCTCTAATGTCAACAATTTTTCCCACAAAGTCTTTAATGTATGGGCTATCGTAATATAATTTTTGCATAACATCACCTAGCATAAGTTTATCCAAATAAAAAGGGATTGTCAAGGCGAAAAAAATGTGTTAAAATGGTGGATGGTGATGTAATGAGAATTGGTATTGGATACGACTCCCACCGCTTTTGCGAAGGGCGGGGTTTGATTTTGGGCGGTGTGTTGATACCGCATGATAAAGGGCTTGACGGACATTCTGACGCAGATGTGCTCTGCCACGCTATTATCGATGCTCTTTTAGGGGCAGTGAAATTAGGAGATATTGGACGGCTTTTCCCCGACAACGACCCTCAGTATAAAGATATTAACAGCATTATTTTGCTGAAAAAGACTTATGGTAAGGTGATGCAGGCAGGATACCGCCTGCTTAATATTGACACGGTTGTTATTGCTGAAAAGCCGAGACTTTCAGGATATATTGCGCAGATGGAACAAAGCATTGCCCTTTGTCTTTGCGTTGATGAAAGTATGATTAGTGTTAAAGCAAAAACCAATGAAAAAATGGGCTTTACGGGACGGGGTGAGGGCATTGCCGTCCATGCCGTGTGCCTAGTGGAAAAGGTGAATTGATGGAAACGAAAATAAGCGACATACGTTTTTTTAATACTTTAGGGCGGCGTAAAGAGAAATTTGTGCCTATACAACCTCAAAAAGTCGGAATTTACGTTTGCGGCCCCACTGTTTACAATTTAATACATGCGGGGAATGCCCGCCCATACGTTGTCTTTGATGTATTGCGGCGGTTTTTGGAATACAAAGGCTACGATGTGCGCCATGTGCAAAATTTTACAGATATTGACGACAAAATTATCAACAAAGCAAATGAAGAAGGTGTGGACTTTTTGGAGGTGTCAAACCGTTATATTGACGAGTTTTTTGTTGATATAGACGGGCTTAATGTGCTTCGGGCGCATGTTTATCCTAGGGTTACAGAAGAAATTGAAGGCATTATAGAATTGGTTGAAAAGCTGATAAATAAGGGATTTGCATATGAGGTAAACGGCACTGTTTACTTTAGCTCGCATAAAGCGAAGGACTACGGAAAATTATCAATGAAGAATATTGATGAGCTGGAAAGTGGGGCAAGGGTTGATGTGAACCCCGACAAGCGCAGTCCATCGGATTTTGTGCTGTGGAAAGTGGCGAAGGCTGGCGAGCCGCATTGGGAAAGCCCGTGGGGGGAAGGAAGGCCCGGATGGCATATAGAATGCAGTGTAATGGCACGCAAATATATTGGTGGCGTTATTGATATTCACGCAGGCGGAGAAGATTTGATGTTTCCACATCACGAAAATGAGGTTGCCCAAAGCGAAGCAGAAATGGACGGAGCATTTGCCAATTACTGGTTGCACAACGCAATGCTTTTGATGAATAACCAAAAAATGGCAAAAAGTGATGGCAACTTTTTCTTAGGGCGTGATGTTGCTAATGAATTTGGATATGATGTATTAAGATTTTTTCTACTTTCTGTGCATTATCGCAGTCCGTTAAATTACAGTGCAGAGCTTTTAGAGGCGGCTGCAAATGGTCTTGAGCGAATTAAGAATTGCCGCAGGGAAATAGGGTCGGCAAGCGAGAGTCGCCCATATGAAGGCAGTTTTCGGGCAGATTTTGAGGATGCTTTATCGGACGATTTAAACACAGCAAATGCAATCAGCACTGTTTTTGAGCTGGTAAAATTTGTGAATATTGAGTTAAGAAATGGTGCAAAACCTAACAAACAATGGCTTGATGATTTGGACTTTATGTTGAATATATTAGGCATAATTTTTGCAGGGGAAACCGATGACTGTTCGCAGGAAGACGCTGAAATAGAAGTACTTATAGCAAAACGCAACGAAGCAAAGGTGGCGAAAAACTTTGCTTTGTCTGACGAAATTCGGGATAAATTGGCTGCTATGGGAGTCGTAATTAAAGATACACGCGAAGGAACGAAATGGCATTATGATAGGTAGCGGTGAAATTACGAACGAAACAAAAGACTTTGCGCAACTCTCCCCATTAAACCTTGCTTTTGTGGGGGATGCGGTGTTTTCACTTTTGGTGCGCACAAGGCTTGTTGCAGGGTGCAATCAATCTGCACATCGACACAACAAGGCGGCTACTGAGCACGTTTGCGCTGTCGGGCAATCAATAAATTACTACACATTGTTGCCTTACTTGAGCGACAAAGAGTTGTCGATTATTAAGCGGGGGCGCAATGCAAATCCGTCGCAAAAAGCAAAAAATGCATCTTTTGCGGAATACCGCAATGCAACAGGACTTGAGGCTTTGTTCGGGTATTTGTATTTAAATGGCGAAAACGAAAGAATGATGGAGCTATTCAATATTTGTTGGAGTGTGAAGGTGAACGATGAAAAATAACCGTCCAAAAAAAAGGCAACCACAAAATCCGCAGAGAGGCGAAATGCCGCAAAAATCTGAAAAAATGCAAGACAGACCCGCTGTTTCGCAGGAAGAAACCGAGAATCTTTTTGAAGGGCGCAACGCGGTGATGGAGCTTTTAAACGCCGAAAAGACAATACATAGACTGTTTGTGAAAAGCGGTGAAGCCGATGGAAGCCTTCGGGTTATTTTGGCGAAAGCAAAAGAACGGGGCATTATTATCACTCAGCTTGCCAAAGATAAATTGGATGCAATGAGTGAAACAGGCAGGCATCAGGGCATCATTGCCCTTTGCCCCCCTTTTGAGTATGCTGAGCTTGGCGAAGTGTTGCGAAACTGTGCAAGGACTGGCGAAGAACCCTTTATAATAGTTTTGGACAAGATTTTTGACCCTCATAATTTTGGTGCTATAATTCGCACGGCGGCGGCTTGCGGGGCGCACGGTGTTATAATTCCAAAGCGGCGCAGTGTGGGGATTACGGCGGCTGTTGTTCGGGCTTCTGCTGGGGCGGCGGCAAATATGCCTATTGTTCGTGTGGCAAATATTGCCCAAACATTGGATATATTAAAAAAAGCTGGTATTTGGGCTGTTGGAGCAGAGGCTGACGGCGACATTATGTATAACGCTCCATTGACTGGCGCACTTGCGCTTGTCATCGGCAATGAAGACGAAGGTATATCCCGTTTGGTAAAGGAAAAATGTGATTTTTTGGTATCCATACCTATGCTAGGGCAAATGTCGTCTTTAAACGCTTCTGTGGCGGCTGGGGTGGCTATGTATGAGATTGTTAGGCGGAAAATTAATGTGTCAAAATAATTATACTGATGAGTATTTGGCGGCACAGATAGCTCTTGGCGACAGGGATGCCGAGGATGTCTTGTTGCGGCGTTTTTTAGGGCGTGTTAAAGTTTTGGCACGACCCTATTTCATTATAGGCGGGGATAAGGAAGACCTTATACAGGAAGGCATGGTAGGGCTGTATAAAGCCATGAGGGAATATTCTTCGGAAAATAGTGCTTCTTTCGCTACTTTTGCTACGCAATGCATTAAAAATCAGATACTAGACGCTATTAGAAGTGCCGCCCGTAAAAAACATTCGCCTTTAAACACTTATGTTTCTATGGATGCATCAAATCCTGACTTGGAACATATTTTTGATATTGGTCAAGAACCAGAGCAAATTCTTATTAAAAGAGAAGACAAGGCATATTTAGAAAATAGTGTAAAAGCGAAGTTGAGCAAACTGGAAAATGCCGTGCTAAATCATTTTTTGGAGGGCGAAAGCTACGTCTTAATTGCCGAAAAATTGAATATAGACGCAAAAAGCGTGGACAATGCTTTGTCAAGGATACGAAAAAAAGTTGGCAGTTGGCAGTAAAAATATTACGATTTGATGACATACAAGAATTTTTGTTGACAATGTATTTTTATAGATGTATAATGCAATAATCCTATAGTGGGAAATTTTTTTGAAAGGGGTTGTGAATTGTGGCAAATTATATCGTATTAAGAGGTGGCAGGTTATAGAATTGAATATGGTGTAGGGGAGGCTTTTTTGCGTACTTTTTCTATGCCGAAAATTAGCGGAATTTCGTAGGGCATTTGTGGTGCGATTTGGTCGCATCTTTTTTAATGCCCTTTTTTAGTACAAAAATAAGGAGATGGAAATTTTCGATATAACAAAATTTGGATATATAGAAACAGAAATGCCCGCAAACGGCGTGATTGTTGGAAGAATTACAGAGGTTCACAGAGACCAGTATATTGTCATGACACAGCATGGAGAAGTTAGGGCTGTAATTAAAGGCACGTTTTTCCGTGATGCGCAAGTGCGCAGTGACTTCCCTTGTGTCGGCGATTTTGTTCATTTGCTGTATAACGCAAGCGGAGTTTCACAAATTTCTGCTGTTTTACCTAGGCATTCAAAGTTTAGCCGTGCAAACTTCACTGGTAAAGGTGCTGGGTATGTTAAAAATGTTTTAGAACAAGTTGTTTGTGCGAATTTTGATTATGTTTTCATTGTGACCTCTTTAAATCAAGATTTTAATATACAGCGGGTTTTGAGGTATTTAACGCAAGCTAGGCGAAGCGGAGGGCAGCCTGTTATAATACTTACGAAAGCAGATTTGAACCCTAGCTTTGAGGAGCTTGTTAAAAATATGGAGCAAAATGCTCCAAATGTACCAGTTCATGCGGTTTCCAGTTATTCCGGATACGGGCTTGATGCTTTAAAAGAGTATCTGCAACCCACCAAAACCATTGTGTTTTTAGGGATGTCTGGTGTTGGCAAGTCGTCTTTGCTCAATGCATTAATGGAACAGGACGTTATGACGGTTAGTGACATACGTGAAAATGACAGTCGTGGACGGCACACCACTACCCATCGCCAGCTTTTTATGCTGCCAAACGGCGCAATGGTGATAGATACGCCTGGAATGAGAGAGCTTGGACTTTTAGATGCAGATGAGGGTATTGCGGCAGAGTTTGAAGATATTGAAGATTTGTTTTCCCAATGCAAATTTAGAAGCTGCGGACATGTCAAAGAACCTGGTTGTGCCGTGCTTGCGGCAATTAATGACGGCACATTACCCAAAGAACGCTGGAAACGCTATCTTGCGCAAAGTCGTGAAAATAAGTTTGTGGAAGATAAGAGAGCGTATTTGGCCGAACACAAAGCCGGAGGAAAATCTTTTGCAAAATGGAAGAAAGAAGCGAAGAGAAGCGGAGAGATTAGAAGATGATAATAATAGAAAAAATGATGCAAGAATGGAAAAATGACTTGTTTAATGAATTTGACTTGCAACCAGCCATCGATGAGATGGGTACAAGCGCATTGCTTAAAGTCTTTTTGGATAATATTGGAAATTTGGATTCTTTAACTCGTGAAAACGTTGCAATGGCGGCATGGACTCTGTTTGGGGCTGGCGGCACAAGATATTTAAGCGACGAAGAATTTCTTCACGCTATAAATATTGCGTTTTCCGAAACCCATTTGTTCAAAGGCATTGACGGCGGGGAAAGTGATGACGCTTTTATGCGTGGCTTTGCTTCGCTTTTTGTCCGAGGATTGATGACAGCAGATTGTAACCACGGCTTTTTGTCGCAGGAGCAATACGAGGCTGCTTTTGACAAAATGCTTGATTATATGATGCGGGAAAAGGACAGACGTAGCTTTGTTTATGAAGGAAAAGGCATAATACATGCAGTTTCTCACGGTGCGTCTGCTCTAATGAACTTTATCGACCATCCACGCTTTGCTGGGGTTTCTGAAAAGTACGTAAGCCGCATTTTGGATGTTGTAAAGCATAATGTGGTTTGCGAGGAGCGATTTGCGGCTGTAGATTGGGCGGATAATAAAATTGCAGAAGTCATTACGAATTTAATGATGCAAGGCATTAATGAGGACGCTGTGAAAACATGGATTGAAGTACTTATGCCAAACGTGGATGCGATTTTGTATACCGACACTCATTATACGTATATAAAAATAGGTACAAATATTGAACACTTTTTGATGTGCTTGTATTTTGCACTAAAAAAGGCAGGGTGCGGAAGCGAACTTGGCGAGTGGATTGTCGAATATTTGCCAAAATTGAGAAAAAAGGTGTATAGTTAAAGCGAGCATTATCAAGGAGATGGAAAAATGACTTTAAAACAAGCAGAAAAACACGAGCAAGATATTTTGGTGAATTTATTGGAAAAATATGAATACGAGTTTTCGCAATATCACGGCTGGGATGTGGAAGATTCCGGACTTTATGGAATTGAAATGGAGGACGAATATTGGGACGAAAACGAAAAGCATACCGCATATTTAATTAAAGTTGATGGCAACTTGGCGGGCTTTGTTCTGGTTATTGACGGAAGCGAAGAAGGGGAAACCACGGATTATGCCATCGATGAATTTTTTATCATGTATAAATATCGTCGGTCGGGCATTGGCAAAAAGGCTCTTTTTGAAGTGCTTGACAAACATCGTGGAAGCTGGCAACTAACATATCACCCAAAAAACGCTGCCTCTGTGAACTTCTGGGAAAAATCGATAGGCGAATACACAAATGGTGAATTTAAAATTGACGAAGCCCATCCACATTCTGATTATAAATACGAAGACGGCACGGTGGGTAAAGTGATGTTTTTTCAAAACTAGACAAAGAAACTTTTTAAGGAAGTGAAGAAATTGATATTACAAAAAAGAAAATACAAAGGCATAGATGCATTGCGCATTCCTTTTAAAGCGGCACCATTTTTTGTTGTGGTGCAACTGAGTATAGCCTTTGTGCACGCATTGCTGTTTACGGTTGTTCTTGCTTTGTCAACGGCATGGTTTGTGGATACGGCAATAGATATTTTTGCCCAAGAAGCGGCGGCAAATGCAATATATTTGCCATTCGCAGTATTGCTGGCGGCTATTGGTTTTGGCAGCATAATAGGCAATTTGCCCCGTATTTTTGAAGCTCGTATAAAATTTGCATTGGAGCGCAAGCTCACACCTGCTTTTTTAGATATTCGTGCGGGCTTTAATTATAAACATATAGAGAATGCCGAAAGTTGGGAGCTTATAGAGCGTGTTGCAAAAGAGCCTATAAAAAATATTCAAGAAGCTGTACGGGCATACGGCATGTTGATTCGCTGTATTGTTAGCATTGCCGCCATTTTGGGTTTAATAATAACACAAGTTTGGTGGGCTGTTATTGTAATTGCTGCGTTTAGCGTACCTTTGATAGGCATTGCGTTGTGGGCGGGCAAAAAAAGTTATGATGCTGAGGTAGAAACACGAAAATACAACCGCCGCCACGAATATTACACAGAGGTTTTGACAAGCCGTGAAGCAGTGGAAGAGCGTACACTTTTTGGTTACGGTGAAAATGTAAACGATAGGTTTTTGGAGCAATGGGAAACCGCCCGCAAAATTGAATTTTGGGTAGATGTAAAAATGTGGATTGCAATGAAATCTTCTGGCATAGCAATGGCGGCAATTTCTGTTTTGGTTGCTCTAACTCTTATAAACCCCGTTATTTCTGACGATTTAAGCCCGGGCATGTTTATGGGCGTTGTTGCGGCGGTGTTTGGCTTGGTTAATATGCTAGGCTGGAATATGCAGGACGCAACTGAAAAAATTGCAAAATCAAAAGAATACATGAAAGATTTAACTGCTTTTATGGAGTTGAGCCAAGCTGAGGGCGCAAAAGACTTGCCCGATGACGAACCGCCTGCCTTTGAAAGCCTAGAATTCAAAAATGTACGCTTTAAGTACCCAACAAGCGAAAATTACACGCTGGACGGATTGTCTTTAAAGCTGGAAAAAGGCAAACACTATGCCGTGGTTGGCGCAAATGGTGCGGGAAAAACCACCATAACAAAACTTCTTACGGGGCTTTACGACGAATATGAAGGCGAAATTTTGCTAAATGGTAAAGAATTGCGTACTTTTGAAGCAAGCGCAGTAAAATCGATGTTTTCGGTTGTGTATCAAGATTTTGCACGTTATCAAATATCAATGGCGCAAAATATTGCCATTGGAGATGCCGCAAGAGATATTGCGGAAGAAAATATAAAACGTGTTGCAAGCAAAATAGAGCTTAATGAAACCATTGCCGACCTAAAAGACGGCATAAACACCCCTCTTGGTAAAATTATAGAAGGCGGGGCAGACCTTTCCGGCGGACAATGGCAAAAGATTGCAATAGCACGCTCTTTAATATCTAGGGCACCCATCAAAATTTTGGATGAGCCAACAGCCGCATTAGACCCTATTGCAGAAAGCCGTGTTTATGGTGAATTTGAAGAGCTAATGCGTGGCAAAACAACAATTTTTATCAGCCATCGTTTGGGCAGTACAAAATTGGCTGACGAAATTTTGGTTATAAAAGACGGTGCCATTGCAGAAAACGGAAGTCATAACGAATTAATGAAACTTGGCGGTATTTACGCCGAAATGTTTGAAGCGCAAAGGAAGTGGTATGAATAATGGGTAATGAAATTAATAATCAAAAAAGCAAAAAATACGGCGTTTTAAACCTTGCTTTCCGCACGGTTGGACTGTATTTTAAAACTGCCAGATGGTGGGGTGTATTGGAGCAGCTCTTTGCTACATTGCATTCTCTTTCTTGGATGGTCGGAATAGTAGCGACGCAAATTTTGTTTGAAGCTATAACAGATGCAAGTGTTGGCGGGCTGGATTTTTGGGGTGTTTTCACACCGCTTATGGTGTTGGCGGGCATAACATTTGCACAGCAGGTACTAAATGGAGTGGAAAACTTTACATCAGACCAAGTTGCCGTAAGAAACGAAGGGCGTTTTGTGAAAATGTTTCAAAGTAAATTGCAGCGTCTGTCTGCACGTAATTTTGAAAACACGGAGTTTTTGGACTATGTAAACAAAGCGAAAGTGGGGGCAGAGCATATTGGTTTTTTCGCCTTCATGTGTACACAACTATTTTCTTATTACACAGTATTTTTTGTGGCGATTGGATTTTACCTGTTTTCGCTTTCGCCAATACTTCCGTTGGTTATTTTGGCGGCGTTTATCCCAGCAATGCTTGGGCAACTTGCACAAGTCAAAATTTTTAGCAAGCTGGAAAAGGAGAACGCCCCAATACGCCGCCAATACGAGTATTATCAACGCACAATAGCAGACAGAGAATTTTACAAAGAAACCCGTATCTTGGGCGGTTTTAAATTCTTCCACCGCAAGTTTTCGGAAAGCCTGCTAATAGTTTCTAAAAAAACTTGGAAAACGGAGCGGAAAGCCGCCATTGTGCGTCTTTTGCTCAACCTTGCCTCTTTTGTGGGGCTTGGTGCATCTATATTCTTGCTTTTTAATGCTGTTATGGCAGAAAGTATTACAATAGGTGCTTTTGCTGCTGTTTTTGGCTCGCTAACCCGCATTTTCTATATTATGGAAGAGCTTGTTACGTCGCATATTGGCTATGCCAGCGAGAATATAGGCAAGATAGAAAATTGTTTTAGGTTGCTGGATTCACAAGAAGTTGACGGAGAGGTTGCGGGGCTAGACTTTTCAAAAGGAGTTGTGGCTCAAAATATTAGCTTTACCTATCCCGGCAAGGACGAAGCCGCTATTGATGGCGTGTCGCTTGCAATAGCTGACGGCGAAACTATTGCCGTTGTTGGCGAAAACGGTGCAGGCAAATCCACGCTTGTTCGTTTGCTGACAGGTATATATACTCCAGACGATGGTGTAGTTGAAATTGGCGGGTTGGATAGTAAAAAAACACATCCTAATACCATTTTTGGCGGTATTTCAGGCGTTTTTCAGCGTTACCAACGCTACAAAATGACCACAGAAGAAAATGTGGTGATAAGCGATGTATTAAGTGGTGAAAATGCCGCTGATGTTCAGGCTGCTCTTGACGAAGCTGAGTTTAATGAGCCTGATGCGGCTCTTGACACGATGCTTTCGCCAGAATTTGACGGCATTGACCTTTCTGGCGGGCAATGGCAGCGGTTGGCAATAGCTCGTGGGTTATACCGCACACACGATTTTATTGTGCTTGACGAGCCGACAGCGGCGATTGACCCTATTGAAGAAGAGCGTATTTATAATCAATTTAAGCGGTTGTCTGCTGACAAATGTGCTATCGTTGTTACTCACCGCCTTGGCTCTGCAAAACTTGCAAACCGTATCGTAGTAATGAATAACGGTAAAATCGACGACATCGGCACGCATGATGAGCTGGTAATGCGTGGTGGTAAATATGCCGACATGTGGAATTCGCAAGCAAAATGGTATGAAAATCGTGCATAAAACAAGAGGATAGGGGACCAAAATGATTACTTTACAACCCATTTCAGAAGAGAATTATGAGAAAGTATTGAAGCTGAGAGCATCGGAAGATTTAGTTTCGCCAAACTGGCACAGTTTGGCAGAAGCGTATGTTAGCTTAAAAAGGGCGGTAGATAAAAACAAGATGTGCTCGGCATATATGCCTTTTGCAATACTATGTAATGAAGATGTGGTCGGATTTGCAATGTTAAATTTCGATGACAGCAACTATTTTGGGTCGGGCGATTTTTTCTGGTTAAGCAGGCTTATGGTGGACGAGAAGCATCAACGTAAAGGCTACGGAACATCGGCAATGAAATTGATAATTGACTTTGTAAAATCAAAGCCAAATGGTTGCGGAGCTAAATATCTTTACACGTCTTATGGCTCTAATAATCCAGAGGTTAGCAGCATAGAAGGCACTGCCAAGACTTATGCGAACCTTGGCTTCGTGAAAACAGGACAGATGTTGGGCGAAGAAGAAGTGGTTCGGCTGGAACTCCATAAATAAAGCGGAATTATAGTAATTTAAGTTGAAAACCACAACTTAAATTACCGAGTCACTTCGCGATTCAGACACCCCCCAAACGTAATCTGTGAAGGGTGGAAATAACGCAGTTCAAATAACTTCATCACAAAAGCATTGAAGTTATGATAAAAATTTTTACTGTCTGAACAAAAAAGATAGCGCACTTATGTATCACAATGAATATGGTACGTGCGGAAAATTTATATTATCGGAGGTTAAGAAATTGATAGAGCTTAAACCAATATCCATACTAAGCGACAATGTTAAAGAGTGTATCGAACTTGAAGTAGCACCAGAACAAACAAGTTTTGTGTCACATAATGCTACAAGTTTAGGGCACGCATACACCACAAACAGCCCAAGGGGGCTTGGCAGCCGTGCCGTTGCTTATGCTATTTATGCAGATGATAAGATGGTGGGCTTTGTGATGTATGCTTACTTTATGCCTGAATTCGATGATGATTGCAACGTAGGCAAGCCCCACTACCATTTCTGGCGTTTTATGATGGACAAAAACCACCAAGGCAAGGGATATGGCAGGGCGGCTCTTACAAAAATCATTGAAGAAGTGAAAACAAAACCCTGTGGCGAAGCAGAAATTTTCTATACCTCTTACGAGCCTGACAACCCTTTACAAAAACTTTACCACAGCCTCGGTTTCGAAGAAACGGGGCAAGTGTCTCCTCATGGTGAAAATATCGCAATAATGAAGATTTAAATTTGTTGACTAACGAAAAGCCACCCTAGAACATTTCTAGGGTGGCTTTTTTAATTGCGATATGCTCAATGATTTTTACTATTAATATTGCGGCGGTGAAATATATTATTCCAAGAATTGCCTCGCCTGCGACAAGTCGGGCGTATTCTGCGGTAAAACTGCCGCCCATTGCTAGATTTCCGGCGGCAATAGAACGAAAAAGCGGGAAACCGCCCGCAAAAAATTGTGTCCAACTGGGAAGTTGCTCCACAGGAAAATTTGCACCTGAAAAAATCATTATCAATACAGCAACAGTATTTGTTATAAGATACATGCTATCTGACAAAAGTGCTATGGCAGCGATTAAAAGCCCAAGCCCTATGCAGGCAAAGGCGGCAGCAATTACAGCAATGGCAAACATTCCGACATTTAATACCGCAAAATTTACACCAAACAAAAGCCCGCCTACAACAAAGCCCAAAGAAATTGTTGCAAATGAAACTACAATAGAGGGTACGGCGGAGTATAAAATTATTGTTATTTTGCTGGTCGGGCAGGCTATAATACTTCGTAAACGCCCATTGAAACGCTCTGC
>Ga0123352_10000346_pt1 | contig 55650 bp, 19 predicted proteins | sample TergutLab28metaG_FD_89700 | JGI IMG/M metagenome (GOLD analysis project Ga0123352, IMG submission 89700) | Labiotermes labralis P1 segment gut microbial communities from Petit-Saut dam, French Guiana - Lab288 P1 | ecosystem: Host-associated > Arthropoda: Insects > Digestive system > Gut ... | reverse complement strand
ACAAATATAGGTACTGAATATTTTAAACATGGTATATACTCTCAGTTTTTTCTCTTCAAAATGCAGTTTGTTTCATAATTCTAACGTATTTGGTTCCTGTATTATTCACATTTTATATACAGGGTGTGCTAAAATTTAAAAAAAATATTTCCGGCCCCAAAAGGTTAAACAGCTGTAATTGGCTGGTCTGTGTGTTGGAGATACTGTTTTTTATGAGGTGGGAACTGAAGGTTTTATGGTCATTCAGATTAATTTAAGGCTTCTGATTGTGAATATAAATAAACTTATATTGTACTCTCTTATAGTATATTTGAATCTATATTATTCCTGTGCCTTGATACAGCTACATATTCATGATTACGGGAATGTTCGTTAAATCATAGGAACATTTTCTTACAACTGAAAGACGGCCACCATTTGCGCCTGGAAGAACACTGCACTACACATCAGCACCCGACACCGGATCGTCAGTGTGTTCTTTTCTTAACCAAGGAGTTTTAAGTAAACGTAGAGCATGAAACGTCGTTTCTTCAGAAATATTGTATGGAGGTCATCTCTCGAAGTAAAAGCAAATGTTACTGATACGGAATTTCTGTACTGTGTTCTTATGATCGGAAGTAGGATTTTATTTCGCTTTCCTGCAAATGAATTTTCTGGAAATATATTGTGTTTGTGTGTGTGTGTAATCGTACATAAAAGCAAAATGGGTGTCCAGGAGCCTATGTATGAGCAGGTCATTCAGGTCAGTATCTAGTTACGTTCAAGACCACTCCTTGTCATTAAATTTAGCATAGTTGCTGAGATTCATGTCCTTCTGTATTAGATTATGCGCATCTGAGTCTAACCACTGCATTCTCGTACGAGCTGTGTGGCACGATAATTGTTGTACATTTAACCGGTTCTTCGGACAACTTGAATACTTGACTCATTATATTCGAGAATATCGCTGATGTAATCAGCTGGGAATAAAATATGTTTAGGACGTATTTTTAAAAATAATCACCTATATGTCGGTCTGAACGTACAGATGGAAACAGATAAGTTGTAAGGTAGCTAACAATGAAAACAGTACGTACACTGTAGGCCTGCCGTCTGATTATATAGCACTTGATGTGTTTGCTGAAATTGTGTTCTCTTGCATCTGCATTTTACTTGAGTGGGTGAAAATTGGGACTGAAAGTATTAAATAAGGGTACTGTTCACTGCGGTATAGAGACGCGACCTCTTTACAGTAGTCGGCTCTTGTGTTGTGGACATCCATTTCCGAGAGTCTGTACCCTCGTTGTAGTAATTAATAGAGGGAAGTGTGTTTGTAAATCTTGAACGGTGTTAAGATGTGCGAATCTGTAGAATTTATTTCAGCTCACAGGCTTTTGGGCTCTCGAAGAGCAATACGAGAGACGAATTAAATCCAGAAACTATCCGTCCTCTGCTTGTAAATGTGTAGTACTGAGTTTTGAATCTTATTCGCGATTAACAACTGCTTATGGAATGGCCTGATGTGCGTAGGTCTGCGCTGACATAAGGTTTCGTATACGGATCTCTCATGACACACATTGGTGGGTTGTGACCTGTACTGCACCACAGAAAGGAAGTACAAACCGTCGGTCGGAACAGTTAAGTTCTGGTAAGGTATGTGCTTTCTTTCCGCTGTTTGTGCATCACATCGGAATGCATTGATGAAGATATAAACCTATGCTGGACTCTTATGACCTTTATATAGATATCATATGTTCCGATGCACATCGAGTTGCCAACCGTGTGTACGCTGCCCTAACTCGCGCTATCCTGACCTACATTTGACATACCTGGTGTGCAGTGGGCTGTCCTGATACGCACTGGGCTGACACGCTTACTGTGCAGGCCTGACATGTGAGTTCCCGTGAACTGTTCTGATGTTCCCTTTGTAGCCCTCTTGTATACTGAACAGTCCTCATATTTGGCTCCCCTGACGTTGCGGTGGTAGCCCTGTTGTACTTTGGGCTGCTGTGGAATACGTTTGGCTGCCCACGCGTACACTGGATTTCCCTGGAGTACAGTGGATTATCCTGGCCTTCACTGGGCTGCCGTGGCATGTGTTAGGCTCTCCCGATGTACATTGTGGCTCTCGGCTGAAACACAAGACATATAACGCACGGTCATTGCTCTGCATCAGATCTACCTGAAAAGAAAGCCTAGTGGGAGACGAACAGATAAATTTATTGGATTCCGTACAAGTGTCCTGCAGTAATGGAGAATACACTAGAATCTGAATAATAAGTGTTATGTAACTGCCCTTATAAATCGGGATCCCATTCGTCGCGGGGGTTTTCCGGGACACTCCCAGTTTTGTGAGCTTTGAAGTGCTCTATCCTGGCGTCCCGCAAAATCCGATCTGGGAAGCCAAAATATCCCAGAGTTTTCCAAGACATAACACTACGACATTTTGAGTAATATACGAATACTTCGTCTTTCCCACGACGGGAGAAACATTTCTAGGAGTAGGACAGCCATCAGCCGACCACCAATGGGAAGGAATAGGAGAGAGAGAGAGAGAAGAGGGGGGGGGGTTATGTAGTCTGGACAGAGACAGCGAAGGGTGAGGAAAGGATGTGTAAAGAAAAATTAGTAAAGGAACTGAACGAGTTTATTTTTATGCGCGTTCGCAAAATTGAGAAAGCGACTATTAGTTTCTTCATGTCTCTGTCCGTCCGCCCGCCCGTCTGTCCACATGGAACAACTCGGCTCCTACTGGATGGATTTTAGTGAAATTTGATATTTGAATATTTCTCGAAAATCTGTCGAGAAATGTCAAGTTTCATTAAACTCTGACAAGAATAGCGGGTACTGTGCAGGAAGACCAGTATACTTTTTTTTATATCTCGCTCATTTCTTAAAATGAGAAATTCTTTCAGACAAATTTATGGAGCAAATCAAAACACATTTTACAGTCAACATTTTTTCCGAAAATCGTACCGTTTATGTGATAATTCGGAAAAATACTGTACACCCGGGCAAGCCACAGATGACAGTATGGCGCATGCGCATTGCATGCTGGCTGCCTGAGGCTACAAACACACACTTAGCATGTGTAATACTTATTGCTTTTCCACTGTAGCAATGGTTGCACGATCGCGCGTCAATGGTACGTTATGTTACGTCGCCTGTCGGTATCTGTACGCGATACGCTTAGTTTTTTTAATCTGAATTACGTTGTTTTAGTGATATTTATGAACTGCTTTGCTTTTTTGATTATGTGACGGGTTAATGATTAACCATGCACTCGTCGTATACCAAATAATAAGAAACAAAACAAATTGACGATGCTAGACTTTCAAATAGGATTCAGATAGCACTGCAGCGAAGCTCTTAACACCAAGTAAAAAAAGGTGAATAGGTAAAGTGATCCCTTTACAGGCCCGGTGCGGTCCAGAGGGTGGGTAGAGGTATAGCTCTACTCTTCCAGGACCACGGCACTAGAAGGTGGTGAGTGGTCAGCAGCACGCCCCGGCCGCACTTTACCCCCGGGAAAGACCCGGTACCAATTTTACAGGAGTCTGGGTGGGCCCCAGGGCCGGTCTGGATGGGCGGAAAATCTCGTCCCCCTTGGGATTCGATCCTGGACCGTCCAGCCCGTAGTCAGTCGCTATACCGACTGAGCTACCGGGTCCACATCTTAAAACCGAGTGAATATAGAAAACGAAAAGAGAATTGACCCTTGGCTGCCAAATGAACCCTCAGTTTCTTGGCTGGCTTCACAGGGAGGACTCTTGACATCGTACCTGTTAGCACATAAAACAGGTGCTAAACCTTGGTTTATCCTAATCATATTAAGATACAGCATGCATGCAGTGTACCATCGTTACACTAGGCTGCATTGTGTATGATTACTTGTAATTGGTCAACACGTGCCTTTTTCGTGGAATATAATGTTTTCAGCTACCATAAAGCTATGTGGTCGATACGTTCTGAGCTCTACCTGCACTGCTGTTACTGGTAATTAAGTACTTGGTATGTAGGACACGGCATTTTTTGAGGTTCGTATGTCACTTCCTATGCATGATATTTTTTCCTCCCTGTTAATTTCTTCATTTTCTTGAAAAGTGCTTGTAGATTTTTTTGTGCCACGTACGAACACTTTATGCTATACTTCACATTGTTTAATACATAGGGATACCATATTTTAAAAGTAAAAAACCGGAATACTGAATTACATTTAGATGGCCGGATGGGGACACAAGACAAAATTCTTAGCCTGTCACTCATAACTAAGAGCCGTGTAATTTATTAATATTACTACAGCGAGATGACAGAGACAATTATGATCTGAAGACAGGAACAATGAAATAATAATAATAACCATAATCATCAAACTCATTCAATTCTCTGACTGTTCCATATTCGTACCTCGAATTGTACGTTCTCAGTACAGACTACATAATCACTAATCTACGTATCTCCCTTTTCCTATCATAATCACTGGTTGATTGTTGTCTCATTTCTACAGATGCGTCCCCCCACTGTAGGGCGGTCAGAATTTTAGTTAAAAGTGTCGGAAATATCTTGTTTGTATGACATGGAAATAACCGGGATGTCTGGCATCTCGAACCGAATTTTGCGGGACACCGAGAGAAATATCTTTTAAGCCCCATAAAATCGGCACTGTCCTGAGAAAGCCGGAACGAATGGGATCCCCATTAATACGTTTGAGTTGTCCAAACCAATCTCAGGACAGTACATCTTATCTTGTCATTTCCAGTACGTAGGCCGTATCACACACTTTTATCTGCCACGAAATGACCCCAGTGACTGATACAGCGCCATTAAGTACCCTACTACTAAAATGGCCAACAGTGTAGAGGATACCAAACGTCGAATGAACGTGTGATTGATCTTTGTATTACTCAACAGTGCTGTCAAGTGTGTGTGTGTGTGTGTTTTAAGTAGCGTCGAATATGAGGATTGTGAGAGACGAACTGGAAAGAATAAAAACACTATTCTAGCATGTATCTGAAGGTACTGAGAAAATCGACAGCAAATCTTTGTTCAAATCTTGTGTAAATCCTGACCAAGATTCGAACCCAAAATCAGGCCCGCACAAAACGGGAATTATCATTAGCGGAGCGCGTCTTTCGATGCCCGCCAAGTGTGGCGTCATCTGTTTGGTATAATCAGTTTCAGGCGTGCTGTGTATTAACATTTGTGGGAACACACTTGTGCAGGACTGTCAGTTCACGATGCATTCGCCAAATCTGTATCCATACTCGTTTTATGGCTAGCCCCCTGTTTCACATTCCATATATTCCGGGTCCGATCACCAAATAGAGCAGCTTGATAGACAGGAGGAATAATATTGGGAAGATAAGCTGTTCGAATTTCGTTCGGCTTGCTTAGTGGTTAGTGTGACGAATGCGTGGCTTCCTTTATTCTTCCCAGGCGCGTGGCTAATGCCTAGAAATGCGCGTCGCGACCCGTATTGCTAAGGCTAAGAATTCGCGAGCGTTTTTGTGCCTTTGATACACACGCGGCATAGAGGCGTTGTGTGGGTTAGTCTGTTTTTTTATTTACTCTCTGTACGAGTTCATACATCAGTTGCATCAGATATTTGACCTCTTGAGTAAAAAGAACTTTGTTGAATATCCTACAGATAAATCTATTCTTAGGTTTCATCGCTCCCCAAGTATTATTGCCTATAGGAAACAGTTCCGGTTGCTTCTTGCTGTCGTCGCAATGTGCGAACAGCTTTCAGAACGCCAGCAATCATGTTCGAGCATTTCGCAGTTATTGGTGTGTTCTTTCGGTGTAGTTATTCTTTTTGTGGCCGCGCCAGGGTTCAGGCGGTTTGTCGCCGACCTTTCATCTCGGATGCCCGAATTCGATTACAGGCCAGTCGATGTGGGATTTGTGGCAGCCAAAATGGCGTTGTAACAGTTTTTTCTCCTGGCAGTATCATTCCACCGGTGCCACACATATTCGTATTTCATTCATCTATGCTAGACCATATAGATAGTCTAGCGCAGATGACATTTGACAGTCTTTAAAACCACTTATTATGTGTGTCCAAAGGCCTAACAGCAGGCGAAGCGCCATTTGGCATTTGCGTTCTGCGTGCTGCATGTCTACGTTATGTAAACATTTTTTTTTAACCTTAAATGCTATCGTGTTCTTTTCTGCGGTCTGAAAATTACTTGGTACAAACGACGTACTCCTACTTTACGTTTTGAAACGTATTTTAAGATTTGCTTGTACGAAGAAAAAATACAACGCTTTGCAAATAGGCTCGGGCCGGATCTCGTTAAAATAAAATAGTCAGGTCGCGAGTGTTTTAATCTACCTGCCTTCGCAGTTTGTTCACATATTATCGAATATAACCGCTAATTCACATGCGCATGTCTCTGTTAAATGGTTCAGATACTCCGTACCACGCACTAGATTCTCAGTTCTGTACACCACTGCAGCGTATACTCACATTTGGTCCCGTGAAGACGCCGTCGTCGCTTCTCTCCACATTCGATCACGGTCACACTCACTTTATCTGACACAAAATCTCGTTTTAATATCCGTAAGAACGTCTCGAATGCACGCACTGTACTTCATCCGACGCCGTTGTGCGCCCAAACTCTGACGCTGCTGGACTAAATCTGGGCTCGCAACGTAGCCCCTCCCTTGTTAAGGTTCCCCCCTCATATCCTGGCACAGCGTATTGTAATAGAAAACGTTTTCATCCAGGAAGGGGATGTAGAGTGTCCGGGAAGGGAATGAATGCGGCGACATCCCCTGTGTATTGGCCAGTCAGGATATCCTGATTCCTCTTGTAACAAACAAGCCAATAGCTTTTAATCGTCAATGCCAAACCGTTCCAATATTGTACTGAAATTGTAATGAGAGGAAATTTGACAATAACATGGAGGTCTTACTTCCGGCACCACTATCACCTGCCCACACTGGATGCAAATGAATGGAAGAAGTATGGATTGTGCTTTCCCAATATGTCCAGTTCCTGTCACAGGCAGTGTTTATACTTCGCCGAATGAAACACTAGTAGTTACACCTTACTGAGGGAGGGGATTCAAGAGTACAATTGCGAAACGAGTGTGCATACATTTTGAAGGGATTGTGGACGTTGATTTATTTGCTGATTATGCAACACTTCTGGGCCTTCAGACAACCTACCAGCTTCCGAAACGTGCGCAAATCGTAAAGTTTGGCCCTTCTGTCTTAACCAGTACATTTACAAAGTTTTTAATTTTTCCGCCCTGAAACGAATATAATTTTACGTTGTTTTGTTTTTGCCAAGAGTCACAAATACCAACACTGACGTATAATGTAGACCCGTACTTCTTTGCAAACCTTCAACATTAAATTCCGTTAGAAGATGCAGCTTGTCCTGTTTGCATTTATTTGGTAAATAATTTTCACGTTCGCAGTGTGACTGAACTTCATGCGTTGTAAACCTGCTTCCAGGTGCATAAACTGACCTGAACGAAGTTTAGTGACGTTTTAGAGAGCAAGAATTTTAAACTAATTATATACCTGTCTCAGCTGTGTTACAGCGAAACACTGCAAATCGGAATTAGTCGACCATGTATCTAGTCAATAATACGTAGACTGTCTACTTTGCGTAATGAATTAGATGGGTGCGAGATTAACACAGCGTACGCGTGTTGGGAAGTGATCTAAGAAACACTGGTGCAATATTGCGAATTTTCGCATAGCTTCCTCTCAAGTCACATGAAAATTTAGTTCTGAGGTGACTTTTTTTTTTTGAGTAGATCATATTTTGGCAGAATATTGATTCTTTTAATGTCAGGATTTAATAAAGGGGCTGGAGTCTTAGCTGAGCTTACAATGTTTCAACTGGTGAAATGGGGTGTACAATCCTCCTCTCGAAGATGAACGTTCCTTGCTTTGTCTACTAGATTCCGCCATTGGAGTTATTCTGAGCCAATTTTAGCGCACATCACACCCTTCTTTATTTAAGACCAATTTTAATGTTATCATTCTCATATATAGGTTTCAGAATAGTTTCTTGCCTTTAGATTTGACTAGCGTTTTTTAATATGTGTTTTCTGCCTTTCATTTGTGCTACGTGTCTGTCCATCTCTCAGCTTTTTTACATTAATATAGAAAAGCTAATGCTGGCCAGAATGTGGGGCAAATTGTACGATAGTAAAGGTTAAGTTCTCCCTATAACATGCCATGAAGGCCAGGAGAGGGGTAGAGGTACAGCTTACTCTTTCTTTAACCTCGGCGCTAGATGTGGGTGGGTGGCCAACGCCACGGCCTGACCGCTTTACTACAGGAAGGAAATTCAGTACCAATTGTACAGGAGGCTGGATGGGACCCAGGGCCGGTCTGGACGGGTGCGGAAAACCTAGCCCCCGGCGGAGTTCGAACCCCTTAACGTCCAGCCCGAAGAGAGTCGTTATACCGCCTGCGCTATTCCGGCCGTCCATAGTACACACATGGAAAAATAAAGTCTTGCACAATTGTGACTTGTAGGTCACAGTTGTTACGTTCGGCCTACTGTGATGTACGAGTAACTACTTCTACATGAATAAACGGAATTGGGTAAGCAGCGTGCGTTTAGAGGATTAAGTCCAGTGTAGGTTCCCTGGCGGGAAGATTTTATCACTAGAATATCTTGAAGCCCAGTTATCAGTGGTTTGTCAGAACGACTAGGCAAAGGGATTTGGACATGTTGCGTACTAAACTGAATCTTCTGCCCGGCCATGTCGGATACTGAGAATGGGACGAAGTTATGGTCCTCCAGCGGTGTTGCTTCCGGGATGTTACGCGTTGTAGATAGGCACATTGTTACCGACATCTCGAAGGATTCTGTCGCCTTCATCTTCAGCGTAAACCATTCAAAGACTTGGTTCTTCGGTTCTTCGAAACGTCGGTGACTTCACCAGTCGACGCAGAATGTGCATCCCGAAAGAATTGAATGTTCGGTGTGCAGCCCTGTCGGATGAGTCAGTAGTGCCAGCTAATCTGGTCTGTTGCGCCGCTGCGGGGGATGGTTTAGGATGGGGCTTCTGTGAAATCTATATTGATATGGGACAAGTCATGTATTGTGAGAAATTGCCCTGTTAGTGCGGTGTCTATCGCAGTTGACACATGGGATGCTTAGCGATTGAATCTGCATCCTCGTGTTCTGCATTTCTTCTCTGAAACATGGCACAGTACGTAGGAATGTTCACTGTTGAGACGTGATGTGACTGCTGTTTCAGACGTGGAGAAGGAAAGATCGGCCCTCGAAAACGTGCCGCCAAACCTGTACGAGTCCGTGTGCGTGCCAGATCTCAGCGAGTTCCTGGGTGGCTATCACCCTCTGACAGGCGGAGACCAGAAGGTGGCCAACACCGGTACAAGCAGTGGCGGTGGCCATCCTCCCACCGCTGTTACTCCTACACCTGCCAGCAACGCGTCTGGTTATCTGCATGATGGTAAGTACCCATACCCGCTGTTTCTACAGTCACGTGAGACTCCCTTACTAATTCATGAACAGTATCACGATATGTTTTGGGATTAATTCAGTGTTATTGTATTATTTCGTTAGATGTTTCATACTCCGGAACTGTAAAATATAACAAGGCATACCAAACGAAATGATCGAAAGGATAATTGATTTTACTTGAATGTTGCGTTTTGTAGGTAATGAATACCATTGATTAGTATGGACTTAAGTATAACAGCTACTGTGCCTAATTGTTAGGTTTGTTGGTGATATGAACCATAAAGCAGTGTTCTCAAACTGTCGATGAATGATCTGCCCTCACGCAAGAATTATACGTACCATTAGAGCCTACCGCCGACTTACACGGTCTAAGTCGTACTGGTACTGCGATTACGGGTTCTAATCCTGCTGGACACGTAGGGTGTGTGCGTGTGTGTGTGTGTGAGTGCGTGTCGGTGTGTGTGTGTGTGTGTGTGAGTGTGAGCATGTGGGTGTGTGTATGTGTGTGGGTGTGCGCGTGTGAGAGTGTGAGTGAGTGAGTGTGTGTATGTGTGAGTGTGTGCGTGCGTGAGTGAGTGTGGGTGAGTGTGGTGAGTGTGTGTGAGTGAGTGTGTGAGTGAGCTTGTTTCTGTATTCTGTTGTTCCGTGTAGGTGGAGATCTTGGGGTGGGTTTTGCCTCTCTCAAAAAGAGCCCTACCAACTGTTTACGTTTATTTGTAAATTTGTAATTAATTCTGAATGGGAATAGGACAGAGGGTTGTAACCCCTGGATGCTGAATAAGGACTGTAGGCTGCCGCAGAGGAAGGAGAAGAGGAATAAGTGTTTAGCCTTTGGAAGACGAAAATGTCTAAATTAATTTATAATTAAAAATTCACTAAATGCGTCGCAGAGAACAGGCTATCTCCGTTTAAGATCAGTCAGTTAATTATATTTGTGACAATAATCTGTGTGTATCGTGAGAACCATAGTCATCACGTCAGTACAGTCTGTGAAGGACACGAAAGAAGTACCGAATGTTAAACCTCGTGGTACATATACTAACCACCGAACTTTAAAATATTAAGCTACCGCTGCCGTAGCACAGAAACGGCTATTAAGTAAGCTTGTAGGCACGAGTGTGCCTTATTCTTGAAGCTGATTTACAATTAATTTCGCAAGGCAGTTGAAGCTTTCGTTGCTACCCCCCCTCCCCCCCCTCTTCCCATGAATTATAAAAGGTAGCCATTGGAGTCTTCATCAACCCCTGAAGAAGAATATTGTCGAAGTTACAGCCCGTTTGTGACTACAGGGCGAATAATGTATGAACAATTTGATGGTCACAGCAGTGTGTTGAGACGTAACTGAAATAAGCCTATGCACGATTAATTACGAATACAGCGCAACTGCTTCTTTTCTTAATCACCCGGAAGCACACATTTCGGCAAGCCAAACCTATCTCTGGTCAGAGAGGCACGGCTGCCAATTGGAAGACAAGTGCCCTGAAGAATTCAGTTCTTAATTATATATCTTATTGTTGAAATAGTTGTATTTGCTGCATTACCAGGATATCGGATAACTGAAAGAACTACTTATGAGTCTGTTATTTAAGGGGAATGTATTAGTGGAATTTCTAGTTATTTAAATTCTAGAAGTTGCTGTCGCTGTGTAGAACCAGGTTTACCAGTAAAGCGTTTCTTTTTCACATTCTTACTTGGAGATGTAAGAGAAAAATAGATCCCATTCAAGTGGAAATTCCTGTTCTTTACTTCGACTCTGTTTAATAATTTGGATATTTTGGCCATGTTTATTGTTTTTTTTTTCATCGTTGCCGTCATTTTGTGTTTGTTGTTTTTCTCTTTATTGGTACGTTAATAAGATCCGAGGTGAGTTTAACAAACCTATAAACAGATCGGCAGAAGGTAACTCCTAGCAGGAAACCACACTTCATGTCCTGTTGGCACTAGATGTATTCTTTTTGCATATACAGGTTTTCTTTTTTTGAGGGGGGCTGCAAAACTCCAGGGAGTCGAAACTGAATAGAGTCGCGTGTTGTAATGCTGACAAAGGAAATGAAGGGCAACATAGCTGCAAAGGGAAGAACTCGCTTTATTCTTGAATCTGGTTAAACATGTTAAAAAACGTAATACTTTGCTGTGCACCATATATTAAATCACATACTACATTTTTTTTTCGATGTATCTTCTTTTCAAATAATACACATTTTATTTAAACGTAATGGAAAGTAGGAATTTAATCGATTGCGTCCTTTCAAATGCAAGTTCATCATTAATAATCAGGACTTCATTTTACATATTATAATATAGTTATAAATAATAATAGTGATAATAATATAAATGACAGAATTGAGGACTTTGTTGGCCTCGAATGTTATCCATAAATAGATATCATTTTGAGTCTCATGTTTGTGACAGTTTAGTGTTTACTAAATTGGTAAGCCACATGCTTGGCTCTTCTTTGTTTTATAATTTAGACGCATCTTTGTAAGAAATGGGGAATCCACACATGTGGAAATATGTTTCTTTTCTTGAAACAAAGGTAAGTGGATAGCTCCTTTGTTGATAGCAATCCACATATATAATTAGTAGCAATTGTGGGTTAAACAATTAAAAGAGAAGAGCCTAGTTGTGTTTTACGGTCACATGTTCTGAAAGTTTGTATTTGTTACGTAAATCTAGGCTTGGAAACGTGTTTGAAGCAGCTGGAGGAGAGATTAACATCTCTGTTCTCACAGTGGCGTTATGTAACTGGTCTGTGAAAGTTATTTATGGGCGAAGTTTAACTTCCTTTGTTAAATGGAGTTTGATTGGCTGTAATCCAAACTTCTAATCCAGGTGAAACTTCAAATTCAAAACCTTTGTATTGAGTAATATTATACTACGTTCGGCATCCAAAAAGGGAAAGAGGTAACATTCGAGTCGGAGTTCTTCATTCTGGACCGAATGTTGAACAAGCAACGTTCTTCGAATTGTATCTTTCTTCAACTTCTCGTTGAATGTAATTTTGATTTATTACTGGTTTATCGAAACGAAAACTGAAAAGTTCTTAGCAGGTAGGCATGGTTTGCGAATTTAAATGAATTTAGCTTAGATTAATTGTACCTGGTAGCATCATATGTAGTAGTAAAGAACCAGGTACCCAGTGTTCAGGATTTTTTGCTTGTTTACAAATCCAATTTTTTTTAATATACTGATTGTGTTTACCAATTTCAGGTCCCGATCATAACACAACTTGTAAAATTACAAGTTGTGTTTGACTGTACTTTACCCATATTATGGTCCTATGCAAAACAATGGGGATGTCTTATCTGAAAGTATGAAAATTCGTACAAGAGTAACGGAATTTCCTGGCCTTGTCCAGTTTGGGTCACATCCTACAATGTTACGGACTGCTGTGATTGCAAATTAAGTGCTTGTAGTTTTTGCAATAATATTTTTCTTGAGCAGAACTGTTGAAAGCAATAATGGGGTAACAGGAAGTCCCTGCGGAAGGATTTTCCGTTTCCTGAAATAAACCACGATATCCTGGATTTACAACGCCCTTGTTAACTTGTTTCCTCTTCAGTTGCATGAACGTGAAATCTGATAAAACCGATTTCAAAACGAAACTTTTCAAATTCACTTTGTGACTCAGTTGTCTGTGTTTTCCTAATGACACAGAAGTTCGTTTGCCATGTTATGGCTTTTCGCCATGTAACTTCATCAAAATGCTGGGATATTCTTTTTGCGCATTTGGGTACGTTGCGGTGTGAGCAGATGTGTGAGGAGAAAGCCGGGCGAACCGAACGCAAGGGTGCTGGTTACTGATTAGGTTACGCAAAATAGACTGTTTCAGTGCAGCAGTGCCAGGTCGCGTAGGCATATAAGAGGCATTCACTGCATGGTGATAGTGGTCAGGATCACGCTGCGGCCGTTTTGGCTTGAGGGAAACAGTACCGGTGCCGTTTGCATAGGAACTGGACAGAGCCGGTCTGGAAGAGATTGCAAGGAGAAAAATCCAACTCGTTTTAGGAACGAAACACCGGCCGTGCGACCCGTACGTAACCTCTGTCTTGACGCAGTGTGCTGTTGTAGCTTGTAGTTGTAGAATGCTTTGTAGATAGAGTTACGATTTATCGGTGCCCTTAATCACATATTGGTGCACAACCTTAATTTTTTCCATGAAAATGATCGGTATATCCTCAAATTCTCATTATTTCTGCTTTGCAGCGCCTATTTATTTATTTAAGTTTAAAATACACTTTTCGGAAATAGGCCTATCCTATTTGCACAGCGTGTCTGCGGTAATTTTCTGTTACTGAAGATGACATATAAACATAACGTACGTTGTCGTTGTTGTTGTTGTTGTTCGTGGTGTTGGTGGTGTTCGTCCTGGATAGAATAATAACTGGAGGTAGGCTTATATAGCTTCAGAATTATGTAATCATTTGCGGAGTGATTATTATGCTTACACTGCATCTCTTCCATGGCCATGTTGGCCTTCGTCTGCGGTCGGGTAATTCAGAATCTACATGTAGGGCATTCACATTTTCAGGATTTTAGAATAGCCAGATAGTTGATATGGACGACATATTTTATTGTTTGAGGCGTATAAAATATATTGACGTTAGCATCGCTATCAAGCAACTCCATAATGAAAATTGTTGAATAGTTCAGATCTTTTTCACAGGAGGTACATCAACTATACACTGCTCTGTAAGGCTCTGTTTCTTTCTCTCCTTCGTAATAATTGCTACCAACATTAAAGCTGCAGCTGTTAAAAGATGTAAACACTTGCTGCTCTGCACGATAACAACTGAAGTACGAGAAGTGTAAGTTTTGATGTGTTGAATTCAGGTAGGAGACTCGGCCACTGAGGGTTATTCAGGAATCATCGTTAGCCTAGTGAAGTATTAGCGTTTCTATTCAGCATTCACCCTGCCATCACGTGTTAAGAGCACAGCAGCACCCGTGGGCAGTGTGGTGTGAGAAATTGCTAGTGTCTTCCGTTCTGACAGTTCAGTTGTGTTGGCCACGACAGCTTCCTACACACCATTCATAATCGTGCTACAGTTTCTGCTGTTGTTACCGTATAAAATGCAGTCTAACCCGCTTATAACGACATTGGTGTATGCGACACCTCGCCTATAGCGTCAGATGTTTTATTTTATGGTGCCAATTACCCATGGCGCTTCCTCAGGTTGCGGATGGAGGACCGGCCTCCAATATGGAGGGCAGCTGCGAATGTATTGAATAAGCAGTCGTGGACAGTAGACAGTGGGTGGTCCTCCAGCTTGGGGGTTGGACGAGGTACAAACAACTCTTCACCTAAAACATGGACTTGTTACGAAACGGATAGCCGTGCCTCGGGCCTGGAATGATCCTTTGGTACCAGTTACTTCCTCGATGTTAATCATAACATTACATTCTTCGGTTACAAAAACATTCGTTTATGACAACACAAAACACTTTTTTTTTCATGACCTTATAATGTGTTCGACTGTATCTACAGCTAATACAGAACCATTAAGGTACGTCACACCATCAGTTCCTTGTTTAATTAGACGTTCATATCAGGAACCAGATTCTTGTCCTAGACATTTAAAACGCTTTGGTCACAATAGGCACTTTGGGCCCGAGTTAGTGTAATTCGTTGAGTTACTTCGCTACAAGCAGGAAGGTCACGGCTTCTACTCGCGGTAGTGTCAATGTGGAATTTTTCATTCACATATAATCCTTCAGGACGCATTATGGCCCATGGGGTCGACACAGCCGCTAGCAGAAATTGAGTACCAGGAATATTTCCTGGGGGGTAAAGGCGGCCAGTGCGTAGGGCTGACAACTTTACCACCTTCATGTGCCGATTGTTTAGAAATGAGGGAGCTTCAACCTTCTGGAACTCTCAGGGCCTGTCAGGCCTACAGGGATTGCTTTTTTACTATATGTATTAGCAGCTGTAACATTAAGAAACTGCATTTTACCCAATATTGTGGGATATTTTGAAATTCTAACGACGGTGTGGTTGAGGATTCTACTCTTGGACCTAACGCTCAATCGTTCGTTTCGAAGGATGGTGGCGCCTTTCATCTTCGGGAATTAAGGAGTCTTCTTTGCATCAAGGGTTAAGCAGTCTTCAGTGACTGTTTAAACCCATGAAGCTGAAGACAGCGCGATTCTTCGAAACGTTGGAAACTACTTACCCGCCGACGCAGCATCATATTCCAGAAGACTTTAATCCTGATCGTATTGACGTGTGTTTCGTATGGAGCTTAACAACAAGCAGGGATTGCTTTCCTAAATGGCGATCACGTGTTGGTCCGTACAGTGGACTCGGAGAGTGTTCTCTGTGAGGTATAAACTGAGTTTTCGTATAGAATTTGTACGCACCCCAGTCGTTTAGAGTGTTAGATATGGTCCACACTAAACAGTCATGTATTAAGTAATATTAATTTTTGTACGGTTCTGTACATGTCATCCAAATTTATTGTTATTTTTATCTCATGGCGTTCATTTTAGATTCATTGGTCACATGACAGTATTTAAAATAAAGTGGGTCCAGACCCGCAAGTGTCGCTAAGGAGCCACATTTATAGAGCGGGATTTTGCCATTTCTGAGACAAAGATAGAAGGAAGTGGGATCAAACGCAGATCTCCAACTCGCAGGGTAGCTCACGTAACTACGGTATCTCGTGTCCGATTCGACTCCATCGTACTACGTCACCCAAGAAGGTTCGGCCCAGTCGTAGCGTTCCAGGCACGGAAGTGTGTCGTCTTCAACATAATAGTGAAAGTTCTCCTCCTGATTCAGAAGACTTATGGTTCAGTCCGACTGCCCACGACACATGTTCTTCCTACCGCCAGCCGTTCCGGATTGTTCAGTGTACGGGGTGCCGAGCCTGTCCGTCACCTGGGCAACAGTCGTAGTCCGCATTAAGTCAGCCCTCAGCCGAACAGCTCCGTGCGCCAAGCGGCCATTGCTGCAACCTTTTGCTCTTATTTTTATTGACAGCAGCGGATTTCATTAGCAAACTGAGTTGCGTTTGGTTTGGACGAAACATCAGCTGGTACGTGTCTTTAAGCATGTAGGCAGCGTATACAAACGTCAGTTTTGCTCATCGAATGGGCAGATCCACGGCTGTGGCTGTTGCGTGCCTACGATCGACATATTTCTCGTCTCGGCAATCGGAACTCCTTGATAAGGACGCTGGGAGCACTCTGTCCTTGAATTTCACTTTCAAACCCTGTCGAAGATACTACAAGTTTATTTAAAATGTGTTGTTTTCATACGACATTCGGACAACTGATATAAGTTAATAACAAGTAACGAGGTGTTGGTGAATTGTGTCAGAATATATTGCTGAAAGTTTATTCTTCGTTAAATAGAAGGGCAGGAGGATATATACCTCCTCTTGTTATTGCAGTTAAGGATCGCAGAGATACTTTTCTCCCCTCGATATTACAGCGCATCTTGCAGGAAGACTCAGAGGGGGAATTACGTAGACAGCTGGAAAAGACTCAGGATAAGTGTTAGGTGACGTCAGTGGTGCGATTTCCAAGCATTGGAAGTGAAGTCAGAACTTGGCGGAACGGCAAAGGACAGAATATTTTGAGTCAGAGCGGTGAGCACCGGACACTTCTTGCAGGAGGACATAGACAGCTGGAAAAGGAAGCCGGATATTAGTGTTCGACGACGTCAGTGAAATATTTCGAACAAGAAAAGCGAACACTGTCGAGTGACGATTGTCGTCTGTTTGTATTCGCGCTCCGTGTACAGCGTGTCAGTTTTGTGTGTTCTGTGTTTTAAAAACTTGTGTGTACTTGCGCTTGATGAATCGTGTGGTCCCTGGTTCTGTTCTTCACGCACAGCGGTGGGAATGATGATTTGGAAAGGTAGAGTGCACTTATGATTTTGTTGTTAAGAAAAGGATAAATGCGACTTAAATTTGAAATTTATAAGAGGGTCTTCAAAATAACTGTTGTTTCCTAAGTAAAAGGACCTATGTTAAGGTAGTGTAGAAAGTTGTGTATCGTTTTTGTAAAATACTAATCTTACCTCTTCTGGGAGAGCAGAAATCACTTGCAGAACTGTATGGGCTAACGAGAGAAATTATGCAATAGAAATCTCTTTCTATTACTGAAAATGTTATAAGTCTTGGCGTTTGAACAGTCGCGAGGAGCACGTTATTGTGGGACAGGTCGAAGGGTAGATATTAAAAGATGAGTCATATGGCACTCGGTTGTAATGATGCAGACGGGGATGATTAGGATACTGTTGAGTGAACGCATTAGCTTTTGTGATTATCAACTTCCGAGTTCTGTGAGGTCAATTATCATTGTTATGTGTAATTATGCAGAGTGCGCTAGCTGCGCTGTGGATGTCTGGCAGGGTACTAGACCTCTCGAACTCTTGAATCGCACTTCGAATCTCCCTCGATTCGTGACTGTAGCCCACGTCCGTTGTTTTGTAACGACCTTGCGAATGATTCGATCCTCTGAGCAGTGAGCCTAATGGTGTTCTTTTGTAGAGATTTGTTATACGTAGTGTGGGGTGCACCACGACTCAGTGCCAAAAAGAGCTAACTAAATTTTGTACTTGTGTTATTTGCCATGTATTTTGAAATACTGACGTTCAGGGCTTGGAGTGAAATCAGAAGAGGACACGTCAGCTAGGTAGGTAAGTTAATAAATTTCGCAGGCGTCTGTTGCCTCCTTGGAGATGGCTTCCAACCCAGCCATAAACGTGGAAAGACGGGAAAACATGAGAAATATTAGGCCGTGATTTCAAAATCGTTGTGTACAACAACAAATACCAGAGCATTTTTGCTATAATATGCCGTGTAATACTAGAGCATTATTGCTACAATAATGTGGCGTGTAAGACTGGAGCGTTATTGGTACAATAATGTGCGGTGTAAGACTGGGGCATTATTTGTACAATAATGTGCGGTATAAGACTTGGGCATTATTGATACAACAATGTGCGGTGTAAGACTTGGGCATTATTTGTACAATAATGTACGGTGTAATGCTGGGGAATTATTGGTACAACAATGTGCGGTGTACGACTGGGGCATTATTGTTACAATAATATGCGGTATAAGACTTGGGCATTATTGATACAACAATGTGCGGTGTAAGACTGGGGCATTATTGGTACAATAATGTACTGTGTAAGACTGGGGCATTATTGGTACAATAATGTGCGGTATAAGACTTGGGCATTATTGATACAACAATGTGCGATGTAAGAATGGGGCGTTATTTGTACAATAATGTGCATGTGACGTGTAAGACTAGAGCATTATTGGTACAACAATGTGCCGTGCCGTGAAGAGTCTAGAAAATATGCGCGTATATTATAATTTGAAGGTCCTGCAAAGTTTCGGAGCCTTGAAGTAGAACACAAGGCTATTGTAATAGATGCACAGTGTAAACCTTTTAACACTTGGCTCACTGTTCCCAGTACATTACGCACATTAATAAGGCCATAAAAGTCAGCTTGCTTGTTGCTCACGGAGAAGGGGTGCAAGATTATTAATTTTTTGTTTATGCCACAAGTCCTTAGACTAATTCTCCATATAAGGCGGGAAGACGAAAAATAAAAGAACTTCCGCCGTAAAGGCGGTGGATGTACAGTACCAACCCCGAGTGACTTACAATAGCGGATGGATATGAGAGGGAGAGGGTAGGGCATTCGCGTGCAGTTGTTTGCCCAACAAGTATGGGCCTTAAATTACATTGCTGGTATCTAGAAATAGGCTACTACTACTACTACTACTACTACTACTACTAATTATTACTATTATCATTATCATCATCATCATCATCATCACCCTTGTTAACACCATTATGCAGGATATTTACAATTATATACCTGAAACCAATCATGCTTCTAGGATATATAGCGTTGCAGCTATTCTGTATTTACAATTTTTGCTACATGTATTTCGCCCGTAAAATATGTTTTGTACTTTTACATTAGCACTTTCAGCAGTGTGTGTGCAGTGCCCAATACGACTTTTTTTTTTTTAGCAGTTCCTTAATTTTGTGCTCTCCTGGTATATTGCTCAGGTACTGTTTGAGTGATTTTGCAACGGTTCCAGTCGCCCCTGCTATTACTGGTATCGTTTTTGCTTTCACATTCCACGTGCGCTGAATTTCTATTAAGACATCTTTGTATTTTAAAATCTTCTCGACTTCTTTCTTGATCACATTTCTGTGTCTAGAAATTGCAACGGCTATTAACATGCGTGTTCCTCTTTTATTATTATGGATTATTATTATTATTATCATCATCATCATCACTATCATTAGAAGTTGTAGTAGTGTACGAAAAACGAGGTGGGGTTGGAAATACGGTACGTAAAGGGGAGTAGAGGGGCGTTTACTGGGTCTTGCAGGGGAAATGTGAGGGAAAGAGACCACTCGGAAGACCTAGGCTTAAGTGGGAGGATAATAATAAATCGGGATTTCAAGAAATCAAGTGGGAGGGCGTGAATTGGTTTGATCTGGCTCAGGAAGGGTACAGAGAGCAGGAGGTTGTGAAAGCAATAACGAACTTTCGCGTTCCATAAAGTGCGGGACAATTCATGACAAGATGGAGCACCATTAGTTTTTCAAGGACTGCTCCATTTAGTTATTGTTATTATTATTAGTAGTAGTAGTAGTAGTAGTAGTAGTAGTGGTAGTGATAGTAGTATTAGTGGTAGTAGTAGTAGTAGTAGTAGTAGTAGTAGCAGGAGTGGGAGTAGTTGTTAGCGTCGTGGTCGAGTTGGTAGCGCTCCTGCTTCCTATACAGTAGACCGGATATGCTGATAGTTGCTCTGCACATTAAACCACACGGAAGACATAGGCGTGGGTGGAAGGATAAGTAAACCGCATCGTCAATAAATATTGTGAGAATGTAAGACTAGATTCAGCTGGCACAGAACAGTGTCTGACGGGCTACTTCTCCTGGAGTTGGTACTTAATTTTTCGGGTACCACGAAAACCTCTCAATTTCTTTACCAACTGAGCTACTGTTAGCTTCTAAAAAGCGTTCTTCTTCATACAATTATTTAAAATTAGTAAGCGCAGTCACATCACGGGAAGTAGATGAATCTGCAGGTAATTCAGTTGTATTTCTTGAAAAAAGCCTTGCAAGGCTGCGCTAAGAATATCAGTGCCACCGTGGGGCCGCAACATAAGAAGGAGTTTCACCTGCGTTGCCACCGCGTCTGCTTCATATCCTTCACACAGTTTCTGATGATCGTCTGCTGTTTCTCTTAAAGTTTTTATATACCCCTCCCCTACTTCCGTGGTCTGTTTGGGTTTGTCTGCAGAACTCTTCTGTCACCACAGTGCGCATCTCACAGATGACGTCCTGCACCAAACAAGATCTTCACGTATACAGAACGAGTATACTGAGACTCTTCTAAACTCGCCTCGCAATTGAATTATTATATTTCAATTAGTTAATTCGAACAAGGAAGTATAATCCAGTGATATAAAAGCTGACATGTGCCGCTTCTCAGTATTATCAATTCTTTTACATTTGTGATTAATTTTTAATTAGAGTAATACAGAAATAATTCCCCACTGCGATCCAGAATATTCTTCTACCTAAGCATTTAATAGCTGGTCCTGGTGGTCACGCGGTCTAAGGTGTGGGTCTGCGGCTGTTAGCTTGCTGGGGTTTGTGGTTTCGAATTCCGCCGGACACATGGCTGTCTGTCTCTTTGTGAGCGTTGTGTGTTGTCAGGTAGAGGTCCCTGCGATGGTCCGATCACTCGTACTGAGGAGTCCTACCGACCGTGGTGTGTCTGATTGTGTTCCTGAAACTTCTACAGTGAGGAGGCCAATGTCCATTAGGGCCGACGAGTCACAAAAAAAATGTTTAATTGGTTTATTTACTGTCATTAAGATATACTATGAACTCTCCGAGGTGTATATGACATACGCGATGCTGTGGGAATTAGGCTGTAGTCTTGTCAGGTTCTTCGTTTTGATTATATTTTCAATATATTGTATTTCACTTACTAAATGTTTCAGGAATTTTCCTTGCTTCCATCTTCAGAATGTTGGCCATAGCTTTGACAATTTACTAAGAAAATAACTTGAAATATTTGAACATGCAAATATCCGAACCGGGTTGTTTCCAAAATACGATGATATTACACCACATTAACTGGGAACACTTCTATATTTTATTACATTTCAAAACCTGACCCTCTGAACCTTTAAGTTGGAATGTCCAACAGAACTGCATACACCAGATATTCAGAATTCAGTGGTGCAAATTTTAATTTCTTAGACCAGTTCTCCCGACCAGACACGCTTGCTCGATGGCGACGGCTAATTCGATTTACGCACAAACGTGAATAAGGCATTATTGAGAGTGGGCAGTAAAGGGGAAAAGCTACTGGGAGTAAGATAACCGAATCATGAAGGGAACACTTGTCCTCAGTGTGCCAAAATTAAACATAACTCTGTTAGCAGACAAATAGCACGACGTACCAAGGAGTTCACAGTCGGCAGGGTGCTTCACAAACTTCTAAAACAATTTCCGAATATTTCTGAAGAAGATTTAGGGTATATTTGTCGTTTTGGTTTTAAACAAAACAAAGAATTTTTAAATATTAAAACTTTTTCCTTATTTGGGGATGTCAAAGTATGGTCCAGTGTCCGATGTTACCTGTTTCTACCTGTCCCTGCTTAGGACAGTCGAAACACTGAATAAAGGGTAAAGGGTTAATGATGATAATAATAATAATAATAATATTTATTAACTGCAATTGGGTTGTCACCCGGTGGCAGTGGTTATTTTACATGTATACAAAATATGAAGCTGGTTACTACTAAATTTAAGTCGGGAGGACTACATGAGAAGCATGTAGTGGCAACTTGGAATCTTGGGAACCATCTCAGCATTTGCTTCTGGACACAGGGAAACCAAGAGAAACCTGTGTCGAGATGGCCGGTTGCAGGACCTTCCGAGTACTGACTTCTAGCCAGCAGTCCGGCATCTAAAGTAAAAAACAGCAACATGCACATAGTACAACAAATACACATAAGATGACAACAATACACACAAGACAACTACAACAATACACACAAGACAACTAACAACAATTACACACAAGACAACTTAAATCTAGCAACAATACACACAAGACAACTTACAATACAACATGTACAAAAGGTAAAAAAGCTCAAATTTAAATTTAAATGTTTAAATTTTTCAAGTACCAATATTTTAAGATGTTTGAGGTTTACAATTTATGTAGGACTGTACGCTCTCAGATAGAAATAATATGAAATTTAATTATATCTTGGTAATTTTTATGGCTCGACAGCCCCTGTTGGGACAGGGTATCCTCACTGTCGAGGTTTCACGATCACACTCAGACACATCACACTCGGTACGACTCCTCTGGACGAATGATCAGCCCGACGCAGAGACCTCTACCTGACAACACACGACACTCAAAAGACACAGACATCCATGTTCCCGGCGGGATTCAAACCGTCAATCCCAGCAACCGCGCGGCCCATTGAAATCAGCCATATTTCAGTACGGAAAAATGATGTTCACATTCGTACCGTGCATATTGATATTAGCAAAATTTTATTTATTCACCAACTGATGCACTAGTGAGTTGTCTTAAAAAACAATATCAAAATTTACATTAAAACAACTCCTGTTCTAATGTAAATTTTAATATAACACATTATTAAATAGTGTACGTCAACACAATCACTTTATTACTCAAGGTAATTATAAGGCTACATGTTTCGTCTATAGATTAGTCATCTTCAGGCCTATTTTGTCAATTGTGTCACAAGATGCTATGCACACTTTGGGATCCCATCGTGTTTACATGCAAACACGATGGGATATATATATAGTCGAAACATGTAGCCTTATAATTACCTTGAGTAATAAAGTGATTGTGCTGACGTACACTGTTTAATATTACAAGCACATCGTGATGCTTCCGTTCAAAATTTAATAATGTTTTTAAAACACCTCACTAGTGCTTCAGTTGGTGAACAAATAAAACTTTGATAATGGAAAAATGAGTTTATTAGAAGTGAGTCCCTTTTTAAATGTCCAGCATTGTGTTAAACACTTTAACAACAACAACAACAACAACAACAACAACAAAGGGACTGAGATGGCTTCTAAAAATGTATCAAATTTTGTTGCAGAAACAGTTGTTATGGTCAAATTCAAAACAACTTTCACATTTACTTTATATAGGATGAGGTATTTCTCATGAACATAGCTGTAGTTAAACAAGGTATATCTTCATCTACTTGGTAGCTGCGCCATTGAAACACAAAGTAGAGTTAAAATTCAAAGTCATTTTCTCGTGGAATTAATAATGATGCACGGCAGCTCTAAGCATACCGTCTCAGTATTTCGCAGTGATGGTTCTGATCATATCTTACATTTCTGGAAGATTCTGGGTGTGATACGTCACACTGTCAAGAAATCATTGGCCTTCATCGAAAGCTTTGTGTTAAAATTGGGAATAAGTATTTGCTCAAAAGCTCCGTTTCAGGTGCCCATCCTCAGAACAATATACGATCAGACCTACTCAGTGCGGCCAGATAGGCAAATGTTTTCATCCCGTAGCAGAATGACGTAAGAGGAAAGGCGAGTACAGGGTTTTGGTGGGGAAACCTGAAGGAAAGAGACCAATTGGGAGACCCAGGCGTAGATGGGAGGATAATATTAAAATGAATCTCCCAAAATTGGGATGTGGAGGTATGGACTGGATCGAGCTGGCTCAGGATACGGACAGTTGGCAGGCACTTGTGAATGTGGTAATGAACCTTCGGGTTCCATAAAATACGGCGATCTTCTTGACTAGTTGAATACCTGTTACCTTCTCAAGAAGGACTCTGTTCTCTGGAGTAAGTAAGTGATTAATTAATTAAGTAAGTAAGTAAGTATAGTGCCTGTATGGTCTGCGTAGCGGTTTTAGCTCGGACTGTACAGCGGGCAGCCTGTAAACTCAAAATGTTCCTACTACCGAAGCCGTGCATACGTATGTACGGTAGCTTTCACATACAAGACGAGTACATGGAAATATAATTTTATTCCCTTTATTAGAATTTCTTATTTTTTATTGGACAGCAGTGATTTAGACACTATACTAACCTTTTAGAGACGAAACGTGTCTGAGTTATATAAGGATTCAGTCCGTACCGCGCTGTAAACACTATCCGCCTTGGTTATAAAATCCAGTCTGTGAATGTTGTATCAGGAAAAGTTTGCAGGTTGTTCTGAGATCCATACAGAGCACATAAAGACAGTGTGATCACCATGTAAAATTCTTGGATGTCAAACTTGGTGCTACCTAAAGTAACCGATAGGCTTTAAAAAGTTAATCTTAGGTTTTAAATTACGAATTGGAAGTTGATATAAAATTACACGCACGCCCGTGCATTTCCAGCAGTCGGTTGTACATGACGTTTAAAATGGTCAAGTTAGCGTAAGACACAAAATGTTTAGTGATTTTTAACGTATAAATTTATTTATATTCTAATTAAAAAATTGGTCAATATCGGCAAGTTCAGAATTTTGGCCAGTGACTCGTTTGTTATGATTGTTATGATTGTTACGGCTTTAGTTTTTAGAGATAGGGTTAGGTTAGGTTAGGTTAGGTTAGGTTAGGTTAGGTTAGGCATTCACTTGTTCGAATTCGAAAAAGTTATATATTACCATAGTTAGGATCGGTGAATATTGGAGATGGAAAACGGATTCAACCTGCTACACATATGCTTCAACGATTGACCTCTTATAGTGGTGGCTGTGAACATCGAGAATGAATTCTGTGCTTAATTCCTTTAATAAATCGTTACCGTATGAATTCTCGATCACTTACCATAGCAGAATAAAATATTTTCTATAAGTTTTCAGTTTCTCGCGGCAGCTCGATACTCACATGAGTTTATTTTGTGTCTTTAGGCCCTGTAGATTGTGTTTCTTTCGACGTTTCGGAGTGACCTCTTGCCATCATGATCAGGGTGGCAAAATTTGATTTAGGTGGATATTTCAGCTTAACACTGCGGAATGTGAAAATCCAAAAGACCGTCATTTATGCTTTTACTGTATCATGGACCCCAACATGAATTATTAAATCCATAGGAAGAAATAATTGAATTAAAGTTTACCCCGTGACATGTCATCGTAATCACAGAGGGAAGGTAGACATATGGCCTTCAGCAATTTTAACCTCTACACTAAATTGAAATGGGTGATCAGCGCCACGCCCAAACCGCTTTAACCCGAGGTATGAAACACAGTACCATTGGCACAGCATACTGGCTGGGCTCAACAGCCATTCTGTACGGGCATGGAGAAGAGAAAAGTCTTGCGTCAGCCGGAGTTCGAACACCGATTCGCTCAACCCGTAGCGAGTCGCTATAAGGAAGCAATAACTGAAAAACCATAATCAAGTGTCCTATAGCACTTTAAAAATTTTTCCTTTTGTGCCGCGCGCATTCGTGTGGAAGAGTCGGAAGTTCGTTCTTTCAAGCCGGCCCGATATGTAATTTCACTTCACGCTTGCGCTATCTAGAAAACCTGCTGTATAAATTAAGCCTGTACTATTTAATGTGCCGTATTGATATTGTATTCTCAATGGAAGTGGCTGCAGGGAAATTCCAGAAGCAAAGCCTGTCTTCATGTGCAACGAAGTTATGGGTTTATACAGAACAGTGAAAGGATATGTACAACAGAAAGAAAGTAACGTCTCTGCTGAGGGCAATCTGTTCCGAAACTACTTTTATACAAATTCCTGAAAGAGAATGAGTGAGATGTTTCGATTATTCTGCCAACTTTGCCACAATAACAGAATCGTGCCCTGCAGATAAAAACAACAGACGAATAACCCTACTGCTATTGCAGACATTTTTTTAAATTGTGAATTTACCTTCTCCTACGAAGCAGAAGGAAGTTCTGTAGATAAAATAGCTATTCATTTTATTCTAAACAAAATTTATTTTTCAGACCTTTCTGTGGTCTACACTTAGAACGAACACTGTAGAATTGAGCATCAGAGTAGAGTAGGGTGAAGTTATTGGCAATGTGAGAATTTTTATTTATTCAGGACACCTCATGTTGTTAAGGAAGTGAATATAATTGGATAGCGATAGGCTAGGCATGTAGACTGGAGAGGAACTGGTTTGTGTAGGTCAGACGTTTTGGGGGCCTCGTCTTGGAAGTCAGCTAACATCAATATGTGTAAGAGCGGAGGATAATATTAGACTGAATCTGAAGTATAATAACAGGAAGTAAAACTGATCGAAATAGTGTGATAGAGAATTTGTGATTCACCAGCCAATGACGTTGGGTTTTAAATTTCAAGTGTTATGCGAGACGATGTGTTTTTAAAATTATAGTAACCTTAGATGCGTCCATGACCCCACGGTGCACCGAGATCAAAGGAATGTGAAGAATTAGAGGTCCATACAGTGTAAAGAGACTGACATACTTTCATCGTTTGGACTCTGTCGAAGAAAGTTTTGCGTTGTTTCTGTGTAAATGCTGCCTGAAACAGGTTGCGTTTAGGAGTCAGCCTTCGTCATTTTTACACATCTAACTAAATCAGATTACAGCAGTAAGATATTTTAAAGTAACTCCAGGAAATAAGAGAAGGCGATACATAAAATTTATGCAAAAAAAATTCACGGTTCTTCCCCCCCACTGAGTAAATAAGAGAACTAACTTAAGTACATGAGTAAGCCTATTGCAACAAGCCGCAGGCTACCCTCTTTTCTTTACTTTATTTTTCCTCTCAAAAAAAAAAGACTTCTAAGTGTGTCTCTTAGTCATATCATGGTGACGATTTTGCTGAAAAGAATAAGAAGTTGAAGGAGCGCACACAGGGCTTCCAAGATCTTATGTATACACAAAATAATGCGTAAAGGAAGGCAGCCCAATATTCCAGCTCCTTTAGTGTCGTAAAAATGTGTAAGTTTCACTTTGTTAAGTATCTCGTAAAATATGAATGTGAAAAACTACTTTTAATAGCTGTGCATAGATGAAAGTATAGTTTATATTGATTTCCACCCACAACTCAAAGCGTAATTTCCTCTTGCGTAGATTTCTGGATCTGCATTTTATTATTATTATTATTATTATTTCTTTTTACGTTAACAGCTTATGGCTAAATCAATTTATATATATATATGATGCGGGACTGCTGGCTAGAAGCCAGTATTCGGAAGGTCCTGCGGCCGGCCACCTCGACACAGGTTTTTCTTGGTTTCCCTGTGTCTATAAGCAAATGCTGAGATTGTTCCCAAAATTCCAGGTTGCCACTACATTGTAAATGGTATGCAGTCAAAGACAACTATATCACTTAAGGTGTATTTAATGGCTATACTGGACAACTACATGTTTCGGCCTATACTGGCCAGTATAGGCCGAAACATGTAGTTGTCCAGTATAGCCATTAAATACACCTTAAGTGATATAGTTGTCTTTGACTGCATACCATTTACAATGTAGTGGCAACCTGGAATTTTGGGAACAATCTCAGCATTTGCTTATAGACACAGGGAAACCAAGAAAAACCTGTGTCGAGGTGGCCGGCCGCAGGACCTTCCGAATACTGGCTTCTAGCCAGCAGTCCCGCATCATATATATATATAAATTGATTTAGCCATAAGCTGTTAACGTAAAAAGAAATAATAATAATAATAATAATAAAATGCAGATCCAGAAATCTACGCAAGAGGAAATTACGCTTTGAGTTGTGGGTGGAAATCAATATAAACTATACTTTCATCTATGCACAGCTATTAAAAGTAGTTTTTCACATTCATATTTTACGAGATACTTAACAAAGTGAAACTTACACATTTTTACGACACTAAAGGAGCTGGAATATTGGGCTGCCTTCCTTTACGCATTATTTTGTGTATACATAAGATCTTGGAAGCCCTGTGTGCGCTCCTTCAACTTCTTATTCTTTTCAGCAAAATCGTCACCATGATATGACTAAGAGACACACTTAGAAGTCTTTTTTTTTTGAGAGGAAAAATAAAGTAAAGAAAAGAGGGTAGCCTGCGGCTTGTTGCAATAGGCTTACTCATGTACTTAAGTTAGTTCTCTTATTTACTCAGTGGGGGGGAAGAACCGTGAATTTTTTTTGCATAAATTTTATGTATCGCCTTCTCTTATTTCCTGGAGTTACTTTAAAATATCTTACTGCTGTAATCTGATTTAGTTAGATGTGTAAAAATGACGAAGGCTGACTCCTAAACGCAACCTGTTTCAGGCAGCATTTACACAGAAACAACGCAAAACTTTCTTCGACAGAGTCCAAACGATGAAAGTATGTCAGTCTCTTTACACTGTATGGACCTCTAATTCTTCACATTCCTTTGATCTCGGTGCACCGTGGGGTCATGGACGCATCTAAGGTTACTATAATTTTAAAAACACATCGTCTCGCATAACACTTGAAATTTAAAACCCAACGTCATTGGCTGGTGAATCACAAATTCTCTATCACACTATTTCGATCAGTTTTACTTCCTGTTATTATACTTCAGATTCAGTCTAATATTATCCTCCGCTCTTACACATATTGATGTTAGCTGACTTCCAAGACGAGGCCCCCAAAACGTCTGACCTACACAAACCAGTTCCTCTCCAGTCTACATGCCTAGCCTATCGCTATCCAATTATATTCACTTCCTTAACAACATGAGGTGTCCTGAATAAATAAAAATTCTCACATTGCCAATAACTTCACCCTACTCTACTCTGATGCTCAATTCTACAGTGTTCGTTCTAAGTGTAGACCACAGAAAGGTCTGAAAAATAAATTTTGTTTAGAATAAAATGAATAGCTATTTTATCTACAGAACTTCCTTCTGCTTCGTAGGAGAAGGTAAATTCACAATTTAAAAAAATGTCTGCAATAGCAGTAGGGTTATTCGTCTGTTGTTTTTATCTGCAGGGCACGATTCTGTTATTGTGGCAAAGTTGGCAGAATAATCGAAACATCTCACTCATTCTCTTTCAGGAATTTGTATAAAAGTAGTTTCGGAACAGATTGCCCTCAGCAGAGACGTTACTTTCTTTCTGTTGTACATATCCTTTCACTGTTCTGTATAAACCCATAACTTCGTTGCACATGAAGACAGGCTTTGCTTCTGGAATTTCCCTGCAGCCACTTCCATTGAGAATACAATATCAATACGGCACATTAAATAGTACAGGCTTAATTTATACAGCAGGTTTTCTAGATAGCGCAAGCGTGAAGTGAAATTACATATCGGGCCGGCTTGAAAGAACGAACTTCCGACTCTTCCACACGAATGCGCGCGGCACAAAAGGAAAAATTTTTAAAGTGCTATAGGACACTTGATTATGGTTTTTCAGTTATTGCTTCCTTATAGCGACTCGCTACGGGTTGAGCGAATCGGTGTTCGAACTCCGGCTGACGCAAGACTTTTCTCTTCTCCATGCCCGTACAGAATGGCTGTTGAGCCCAGCCAGTATGCTGTGCCAATGGTACTGTGTTTCATACCTCGGGTTAAAGCGGTTTGGGCGTGGCGCTGATCACCCATTTCAATTTAGTGTAGAGGTTAAAATTGCTGAAGGCCATATGTCTACCTTCCCTCTGTGATTACGATGACATGTCACGGGGTAAACTTTAATTCAATTATTTCTTCCTATGGATTTAATAATTCATGTTGGGGTCCATGATACAGTAAAAGCATAAATGACGGTCTTTTGGATTTTCACATTCCGCAGTGTTAAGCTGAAATATCCACCTAAATCAAATTTTGCCACCCTGATCATGATGGCAAGAGGTCACTCCGAAACGTCGAAAGAAACACAATCTACAGGGCCTAAAGACACAAAATAAACTCATGTGAGTATCGAGCTGCCGCGAGAAACTGAAAACTTATAGAAAATATTTTATTCTGCTATGGTAAGTGATCGAGAATTCATACGGTAACGATTTATTAAAGGAATTAAGCACAGAATTCATTCTCGATGTTCACAGCCACCACTATAAGAGGTCAATCGTTGAAGCATATGTGTAGCAGGTTGAATCCGTTTTCCATCTCCAATATTCACCGATCCTAACTATGGTAATATATAACTTTTTCGAATTCGAACAAGTGAATGCCTAACCTAACCTAACCTAACCTAACCTAACCTAACCTAACCCTATCTCTAAAAACTAAAGCCGTAACAATCATAACAATCATAACAAACGAGTCACTGGCCAAAATTCTGAACTTGCCGATATTGACCAATTTTTTAATTAGAATATAAATAAATTTATACGTTAAAAATCACTAAACATTTTGTGTCTTACGCTAACTTGACCATTTTAAACGTCATGTACAACCGACTGCTGGAAATGCACGGGCGTGCGTGTAATTTTATATCAACTTCCAATTCGTAATTTAAAACCTAAGATTAACTTTTTAAAGCCTATCGGTTACTTTAGGTAGCACCAAGTTTGACATCCAAGAATTTTACATGGTGATCACACTGTCTTTATGTGCTCTGTATGGATCTCAGAACAACCTGCAAACTTTTCCTGATACAACATTCACAGACTGGATTTTATAACCAAGGCGGATAGTGTTTACAGCGCGGTACGGACTGAATCCTTATATAACTCAGACACGTTTCGTCTCTAAAAGGTTAGTATAGTGTCTAAATCACTGCTGTCCAATAAAAAATAAGAAATTCTAATAAAGGGAATAAAATTATATTTCCATGTACTCGTCTTGTATGTGAAAGCTACCGTACATACGTATGCACGGCTTCGGTAGTAGGAACATTTTGAGTTTACAGGCTGCCCGCTGTACAGTCCGAGCTAAAACCGCTACGCAGACCATACAGGCACTATACTTACTTACTTACTTAATTAATTAATCACTTACTTACTCCAGAGAACAGAGTCCTTCTTGAGAAGGTAACAGGTATTCAACTAGTCAAGAAGATCGCCGTATTTTATGGAACCCGAAGGTTCATTACCACATTCACAAGTGCCTGCCAACTGTCCGTATCCTGAGCCAGCTCGATCCAGTCCATACCTCCACATCCCAATTTTGGGAGATTCATTTTAATATTATCCTCCCATCTACGCCTGGGTCTCCCAATTGGTCTCTTTCCTTCAGGTTTCCCCACCAAAACCCTGTACTCGCCTTTCCTCTTACGTCATTCTGCTACGGGATGAAAACATTTGCCTATCTGGCCGCACTGAGTAGGTCTGATCGTATATTGTTCTGAGGATGGGCACCTGAAACGGAGCTTTTGAGCAAATACTTATTCCCAATTTTAACACAAAGCTTTCGATGAAGGCCAATGATTTCTTGACAGTGTGACGTATCACACCCAGAATCTTCCAGAAATGTAAGATATGATCAGAACCATCACTGCGAAATACTGAGACGGTATGCTTAGAGCTGCCGTGCATCATTATTAATTCCACGAGAAAATGACTTTGAATTTTAACTCTACTTTGTGTTTCAATGGCGCAGCTACCAAGTAGATGAAGATATACCTTGTTTAACTACAGCTATGTTCATGAGAAATACCTCATCCTATATAAAGTAAATGTGAAAGTTGTTTTGAATTTGACCATAACAACTGTTTCTGCAACAAAATTTGATACATTTTTAGAAGCCATCTCAGTCCCTTTGTTGTTGTTGTTGTTGTTGTTGTTGTTGTTAAAGTGTTTAACACAATGCTGGACATTTAAAAAGGGACTCACTTCTAATAAACTCATTTTTCCATTATCAAAGTTTTATTTGTTCACCAACTGAAGCACTAGTGAGGTGTTTTAAAAACATTATTAAATTTTGAACGGAAGCATCACGATGTGCTTGTAATATTAAACAGTGTACGTCAGCACAATCACTTTATTACTCAAGGTAATTATAAGGCTACATGTTTCGACTATATATATATCCCATCGTGTTTGCATGTAAACACGATGGGATCCCAAAGTGTGCATAGCATCTTGTGACACAATTGACAAAATAGGCCTGAAGATGACTAATCTATAGACGAAACATGTAGCCTTATAATTACCTTGAGTAATAAAGTGATTGTGTTGACGTACACTATTTAATAATGTGTTATATTAAAATTTACATTAGAACAGGAGTTGTTTTAATGTAAATTTTGATATTGTTTTTTAAGACAACTCACTAGTGCATCAGTTGGTGAATAAATAAAATTTTGCTAATATCAATATGCACGGTACGAATGTGAACATCATTTTTCCGTACTGAAATATGGCTGATTTCAATGGGCCGCGCGGTTGCTGGGATTGACGGTTTGAATCCCGCCGGGAACATGGATGTCTGTGTCTTTTGAGTGTCGTGTGTTGTCAGGTAGAGGTCTCTGCGTCGGGCTGATCATTCGTCCAGAGGAGTCGTACCGAGTGTGATGTGTCTGAGTGTGATCGTGAAACCTCGACAGTGAGGATACCCTGTCCCAACAGGGGCTGTCGAGCCATAAAAATTACCAAGATATAATTAAATTTCATATTATTTCTATCTGAGAGCGTACAGTCCTACATAAATTGTAAACCTCAAACATCTTAAAATATTGGTACTTGAAAAATTTAAACATTTAAATTTAAATTTGAGCTTTTTTACCTTTTGTACATGTTGTATTGTAAGTTGTCTTGTGTGTATTGTTGCTAGATTTAAGTTGTCTTGTGTGTAATTGTTGTTAGTTGTCTTGTGTGTATTGTTGTAGTTGTCTTGTGTGTATTGTTGTCATCTTATGTGTATTTGTTGTACTATGTGCATGTTGCTGTTTTTTACTTTAGATGCCGGACTGCTGGCTAGAAGTCAGTACTCGGAAGGTCCTGCAACCGGCCATCTCGACACAGGTTTCTCTTGGTTTCCCTGTGTCCAGAAGCAAATGCTGAGATGGTTCCCAAGATTCCAAGTTGCCACTACATGCTTCTCATGTAGTCCTCCCGACTTAAATTTAGTAGTAACCAGCTTCATATTTTGTATACATGTAAAATAACCACTGCCACCGGGTGACAACCCAATTGCAGTTAATAAATATTATTATTATTATTATTATCATCATTAACCCTTTACCCTTTATTCAGTGTTTCGACTGTCCTAAGCAGGGACAGGTAGAAACAGGTAACATCGGACACTGGACCATACTTTGACATCCCCAAATAAGGAAAAAGTTTTAATATTTAAAAATTCTTTGTTTTGTTTAAAACCAAAACGACAAATATACCCTAAATCTTCTTCAGAAATATTCGGAAATTGTTTTAGAAGTTTGTGAAGCACCCTGCCGACTGTGAACTCCTTGGTACGTCGTGCTATTTGTCTGCTAACAGAGTTATGTTTAATTTTGGCACACTGAGGACAAGTGTTCCCTTCATGATTCGGTTATCTTACTCCCAGTAGCTTTTCCCCTTTACTGCCCACTCTCAATAATGCCTTATTCACGTTTGTGCGTAAATCGAATTAGCCGTCGCCATCGAGCAAGCGTGTCTGGTCGGGAGAACTGGTCTAAGAAATTAAAATTTGCACCACTGAATTCTGAATATCTGGTGTATGCAGTTCTGTTGGACATTCCAACTTAAAGGTTCAGAGGGTCAGGTTTTGAAATGTAATAAAATATAGAAGTGTTCCCAGTTAATGTGGTGTAATATCATCGTATTTTGGAAACAACCCGGTTCGGATATTTGCATGTTCAAATATTTCAAGTTATTTTCTTAGTAAATTGTCAAAGCTATGGCCAACATTCTGAAGATGGAAGCAAGGAAAATTCCTGAAACATTTAGTAAGTGAAATACAATATATTGAAAATATAATCAAAACGAAGAACCTGACAAGACTACAGCCTAATTCCCACAGCATCGCGTATGTCATATACACCTCGGAGAGTTCATAGTATATCTTAATGACAGTAAATAAACCAATTAAACATTTTTTTTGTGACTCGTCGGCCCTAATGGACATTGGCCTCCTCACTGTAGAAGTTTCAGGAACACAATCAGACACACCACGGTCGGTAGGACTCCTCAGTACGAGTGATCGGACCATCGCAGGGACCTCTACCTGACAACACACAACGCTCACAAAGAGACAGACAGCCATGTGTCCGGCGGAATTCGAAACCACAAACCCCAGCAAGCTAACAGCCGCAGACCCACACCTTAGACCGCGTGACCACCAGGACCAGCTATTAAATGCTTAGGTAGAAGAATATTCTGGATCGCAGTGGGGAATTATTTCTGTATTACTCTAATTAAAAATTAATCACAAATGTAAAAGAATTGATAATACTGAGAAGCGGCACATGTCAGCTTTTATATCACTGGATTATACTTCCTTGTTCGAATTAACTAATTGAAATATAATAATTCAATTGCGAGGCGAGTTTAGAAGAGTCTCAGTATACTCGTTCTGTATACGTGAAGATCTTGTTTGGTGCAGGACGTCATCTGTGAGATGCGCACTGTGGTGACAGAAGAGTTCTGCAGACAAACCCAAACAGACCACGGAAGTAGGGGAGGGGTATATAAAAACTTTAAGAGAAACAGCAGACGATCATCAGAAACTGTGTGAAGGATATGAAGCAGACGCGGTGGCAACGCAGGTGAAACTCCTTCTTATGTTGCGGCCCCACGGTGGCACTGATATTCTTAGCGCAGCCTTGCAAGGCTTTTTTCAAGAAATACAACTGAATTACCTGCAGATTCATCTACTTCCCGTGATGTGACTGCGCTTACTAATTTTAAATAATTGTATGAAGAAGAACGCTTTTTAGAAGCTAACAGTAGCTCAGTTGGTAAAGAAATTGAGAGGTTTTCGTGGTACCCGAAAAATTAAGTACCAACTCCAGGAGAAGTAGCCCGTCAGACACTGTTCTGTGCCAGCTGAATCTAGTCTTACATTCTCACAATATTTATTGACGATGCGGTTTACTTATCCTTCCACCCACGCCTATGTCTTCCGTGTGGTTTAATGTGCAGAGCAACTATCAGCATATCCGGTCTACTGTATAGGAAGCAGGAGCGCTACCAACTCGACCACGACGCTAACAACTACTCCCACTCCTGCTACTACTACTACTACTACTACTACTACTACCACTAATACTACTATCACTACCACTACTACTACTACTACTACTACTACTACTAATAATAATAACAATAACTAAATGGAGCAGTCCTTGAAAAACTAATGGTGCTCCATCTTGTCATGAATTGTCCCGCACTTTATGGAACGCGAAAGTTCGTTATTGCTTTCACAACCTCCTGCTCTCTGTACCCTTCCTGAGCCAGATCAAACCAATTCACGCCCTCCCACTTGATTTCTTGAAATCCCGATTTATTATTATCCTCCCACTTAAGCCTAGGTCTTCCGAGTGGTCTCTTTCCCTCACATTTCCCCTGCAAGACCCAGTAAACGCCCCTCTACTCCCCTTTACGTACCGTATTTCCAACCCCACCTCGTTTTTCGTACACTACTACAACTTCTAATGATAGTGATGATGATGATGATAATAATAATAATAATCCATAATAATAAAAGAGGAACACGCATGTTAATAGCCGTTGCAATTTCTAGACACAGAAATGTGATCAAGAAAGAAGTCGAGAAGATTTTAAAATACAAAGATGTCTTAATAGAAATTCAGCGCACGTGGAATGTGAAAGCAAAAACGATACCAGTAATAGCAGGGGCGACTGGAACCGTTGCAAAATCACTCAAACAGTACCTGAGCAATATACCAGGAGAGCACAAAATTAAGGAACTGCTAAAAAAAAAAAAGTCGTATTGGGCACTGCACACACACTGCTGAAAGTGCTAATGTAAAAGTACAAAACATATTTTACGGGCGAAATACATGTAGCAAAAATTGTAAATACAGAATAGCTGCAACGCTATATATCCTAGAAGCATGATTGGTTTCAGGTATATAATTGTAAATATCCTGCATAATGGTGTTAACAAGGGTGATGATGATGATGATGATGATAATGATAATAGTAATAATTAGTAGTAGTAGTAGTAGTAGTAGTAGTAGTAGCCTATTTCTAGATACCAGCAATGTAATTTAAGGCCCATACTTGTTGGGCAAACAACTGCACGCGAATGCCCTACCCTCTCCCTCTCATATCCATCCGCTATTGTAAGTCACTCGGGGTTGGTACTGTACATCCACCGCCTTTACGGCGGAAGTTCTTTTATTTTTCGTCTTCCCGCCTTATATGGAGAATTAGTCTAAGGACTTGTGGCATAAACAAAAAATTAATAATCTTGCACCCCTTCTCCGTGAGCAACAAGCAAGCTGACTTTTATGGCCTTATTAATGTGCGTAATGTACTGGGAACAGTGAGCCAAGTGTTAAAAGGTTTACACTGTGCATCTATTACAATAGCCTTGTGTTCTACTTCAAGGCTCCGAAACTTTGCAGGACCTTCAAATTATAATATACGCGCATATTTTCTAGACTCTTCACGGCACGGCACATTGTTGTACCAATAATGCTCTAGTCTTACACGTCACATGCACATTATTGTACAAATAACGCCCCATTCTTACATCGCACATTGTTGTATCAATAATGCCCAAGTCTTATACCGCACATTATTGTACCAATAATGCCCCAGTCTTACACAGTACATTATTGTACCAATAATGCCCCAGTCTTACACCGCACATTGTTGTATCAATAATGCCCAAGTCTTATACCGCATATTATTGTAACAATAATGCCCCAGTCGTACACCGCACATTGTTGTACCAATAATTCCCCAGCATTACACCGTACATTATTGTACAAATAATGCCCAAGTCTTACACCGCACATTGTTGTATCAATAATGCCCAAGTCTTATACCGCACATTATTGTACAAATAATGCCCCAGTCTTACACCGCACATTATTGTACCAATAACGCTCCAGTCTTACACGCCACATTATTGTAGCAATAATGCTCTAGTATTACACGGCATATTATAGCAAAAATGCTCTGGTATTTGTTGTTGTACACAACGATTTTGAAATCACGGCCTAATATTTCTCATGTTTTCCCGTCTTTCCACGTTTATGGCTGGGTTGGAAGCCATCTCCAAGGAGGCAACAGACGCCTGCGAAATTTATTAACTTACCTACCTAGCTGACGTGTCCTCTTCTGATTTCACTCCAAGCCCTGAACGTCAGTATTTCAAAATACATGGCAAATAACACAAGTACAAAATTTAGTTAGCTCTTTTTGGCACTGAGTCGTGGTGCACCCCACACTACGTATAACAAATCTCTACAAAAGAACACCATTAGGCTCACTGCTCAGAGGATCGAATCATTCGCAAGGTCGTTACAAAACAACGGACGTGGGCTACAGTCACGAATCGAGGGAGATTCGAAGTGCGATTCAAGAGTTCGAGAGGTCTAGTACCCTGCCAGACATCCACAGCGCAGCTAGCGCACTCTGCATAATTACACATAACAATGATAATTGACCTCACAGAACTCGGAAGTTGATAATCACAAAAGCTAATGCGTTCACTCAACAGTATCCTAATCATCCCCGTCTGCATCATTACAACCGAGTGCCATATGACTCATCTTTTAATATCTACCCTTCGACCTGTCCCACAATAACGTGCTCCTCGCGACTGTTCAAACGCCAAGACTTATAACATTTTCAGTAATAGAAAGAGATTTCTATTGCATAATTTCTCTCGTTAGCCCATACAGTTCTGCAAGTGATTTCTGCTCTCCCAGAAGAGGTAAGATTAGTATTTTACAAAAACGATACACAACTTTCTACACTACCTTAACATAGGTCCTTTTACTTAGGAAACAACAGTTATTTTGAAGACCCTCTTATAAATTTCAAATTTAAGTCGCATTTATCCTTTTCTTAACAACAAAATCATAAGTGCACTCTACCTTTCCAAATCATCATTCCCACCGCTGTGCGTGAAGAACAGAACCAGGGACCACACGATTCATCAAGCGCAAGTACACACAAGTTTTTAAAACACAGAACACACAAAACTGACACGCTGTACACGGAGCGCGAATACAAACAGACGACAATCGTCACTCGACAGTGTTCGCTTTTCTTGTTCGAAATATTTCACTGACGTCGTCGAACACTAATATCCGGCTTCCTTTTCCAGCTGTCTATGTCCTCCTGCAAGAAGTGTCCGGTGCTCACCGCTCTGACTCAAAATATTCTGTCCTTTGCCGTTCCGCCAAGTTCTGACTTCACTTCCAATGCTTGGAAATCGCACCACTGACGTCACCTAACACTTATCCTGAGTCTTTTCCAGCTGTCTACGTAATTCCCCCTCTGAGTCTTCCTGCAAGATGCGCTGTAATATCGAGGGGAGAAAAGTATCTCTGCGATCCTTAACTGCAATAACAAGAGGAGGTATATATCCTCCTGCCCTTCTATTTAACGAAGAATAAACTTTCAGCAATATATTCTGACACAATTCACCAACACCTCGTTACTTGTTATTAACTTATATCAGTTGTCCGAATGTCGTATGAAAACAACACATTTTAAATAAACTTGTAGTATCTTCGACAGGGTTTGAAAGTGAAATTCAAGGACAGAGTGCTCCCAGCGTCCTTATCAAGGAGTTCCGATTGCCGAGACGAGAAATATGTCGATCGTAGGCACGCAACAGCCACAGCCGTGGATCTGCCCATTCGATGAGCAAAACTGACGTTTGTATACGCTGCCTACATGCTTAAAGACACGTACCAGCTGATGTTTCGTCCAAACCAAACGCAACTCAGTTTGCTAATGAAATCCGCTGCTGTCAATAAAAATAAGAGCAAAAGGTTGCAGCAATGGCCGCTTGGCGCACGGAGCTGTTCGGCTGAGGGCTGACTTAATGCGGACTACGACTGTTGCCCAGGTGACGGACAGGCTCGGCACCCCGTACACTGAACAATCCGGAACGGCTGGCGGTAGGAAGAACATGTGTCGTGGGCAGTCGGACTGAACCATAAGTCTTCTGAATCAGGAGGAGAACTTTCACTATTATGTTGAAGACGACACACTTCCGTGCCTGGAACGCTACGACTGGGCCGAACCTTCTTGGGTGACGTAGTACGATGGAGTCGAATCGGACACGAGATACCGTAGTTACGTGAGCTACCCTGCGAGTTGGAGATCTGCGTTTGATCCCACTTCCTTCTATCTTTGTCTCAGAAATGGCAAAATCCCGCTCTATAAATGTGGCTCCTTAGCGACACTTGCGGGTCTGGACCCACTTTATTTTAAATACTGTCATGTGACCAATGAATCTAAAATGAACGCCATGAGATAAAAATAACAATAAATTTGGATGACATGTACAGAACCGTACAAAAATTAATATTACTTAATACATGACTGTTTAGTGTGGACCATATCTAACACTCTAAACGACTGGGGTGCGTACAAATTCTATACGAAAACTCAGTTTATACCTCACAGAGAACACTCTCCGAGTCCACTGTACGGACCAACACGTGATCGCCATTTAGGAAAGCAATCCCTGCTTGTTGTTAAGCTCCATACGAAACACACGTCAATACGATCAGGATTAAAGTCTTCTGGAATATGATGCTGCGTCGGCGGGTAAGTAGTTTCCAACGTTTCGAAGAATCGCGCTGTCTTCAGCTTCATGGGTTTAAACAGTCACTGAAGACTGCTTAACCCTTGATGCAAAGAAGACTCCTTAATTCCCGAAGATGAAAGGCGCCACCATCCTTCGAAACGAACGATTGAGCGTTAGGTCCAAGAGTAGAATCCTCAACCACACCGTCGTTAGAATTTCAAAATATCCCACAATATTGGGTAAAATGCAGTTTCTTAATGTTACAGCTGCTAATACATATAGTAAAAAAGCAATCCCTGTAGGCCTGACAGGCCCTGAGAGTTCCAGAAGGTTGAAGCTCCCTCATTTCTAAACAATCGGCACATGAAGGTGGTAAAGTTGTCAGCCCTACGCACTGGCCGCCTTTACCCCCCAGGAAATATTCCTGGTACTCAATTTCTGCTAGCGGCTGTGTCGACCCCATGGGCCATAATGCGTCCTGAAGGATTATATGTGAATGAAAAATTCCACATTGACACTACCGCGAGTAGAAGCCGTGACCTTCCTGCTTGTAGCGAAGTAACTCAACGAATTACACTAACTCGGGCCCAAAGTGCCTATTGTGACCAAAGCGTTTTAAATGTCTAGGACAAGAATCTGGTTCCTGATATGAACGTCTAATTAAACAAGGAACTGATGGTGTGACGTACCTTAATGGTTCTGTATTAGCTGTAGATACAGTCGAACACATTATAAGGTCATGAAAAAAAAAGTGTTTTGTGTTGTCATAAACGAATGTTTTTGTAACCGAAGAATGTAATGTTATGATTAACATCGAGGAAGTAACTGGTACCAAAGGATCATTCCAGGCCCGAGGCACGGCTATCCGTTTCGTAACAAGTCCATGTTTTAGGTGAAGAGTTGTTTGTACCTCGTCCAACCCCCAAGCTGGAGGACCACCCACTGTCTACTGTCCACGACTGCTTATTCAATACATTCGCAGCTGCCCTCCATATTGGAGGCCGGTCCTCCATCCGCAACCTGAGGAAGCGCCATGGGTAATTGGCACCATAAAATAAAACATCTGACGCTATAGGCGAGGTGTCGCATACACCAATGTCGTTATAAGCGGGTTAGACTGCATTTTATACGGTAACAACAGCAGAAACTGTAGCACGATTATGAATGGTGTGTAGGAAGCTGTCGTGGCCAACACAACTGAACTGTCAGAACGGAAGACACTAGCAATTTCTCACACCACACTGCCCACGGGTGCTGCTGTGCTCTTAACACGTGATGGCAGGGTGAATGCTGAATAGAAACGCTAATACTTCACTAGGCTAACGATGATTCCTGAATAACCCTCAGTGGCCGAGTCTCCTACCTGAATTCAACACATCAAAACTTACACTTCTCGTACTTCAGTTGTTATCGTGCAGAGCAGCAAGTGTTTACATCTTTTAACAGCTGCAGCTTTAATGTTGGTAGCAATTATTACGAAGGAGAGAAAGAAACAGAGCCTTACAGAGCAGTGTATAGTTGATGTACCTCCTGTGAAAAAGATCTGAACTATTCAACAATTTTCATTATGGAGTTGCTTGATAGCGATGCTAACGTCAATATATTTTATACGCCTCAAACAATAAAATATGTCGTCCATATCAACTATCTGGCTATTCTAAAATCCTGAAAATGTGAATGCCCTACATGTAGATTCTGAATTACCCGACCGCAGACGAAGGCCAACATGGCCATGGAAGAGATGCAGTGTAAGCATAATAATCACTCCGCAAATGATTACATAATTCTGAAGCTATATAAGCCTACCTCCAGTTATTATTCTATCCAGGACGAACACCACCAACACCACGAACAACAACAACAACAACGACAACGTACGTTATGTTTATATGTCATCTTCAGTAACAGAAAATTACCGCAGACACGCTGTGCAAATAGGATAGGCCTATTTCCGAAAAGTGTATTTTAAACTTAAATAAATAAATAGGCGCTGCAAAGCAGAAATAATGAGAATTTGAGGATATACCGATCATTTTCATGGAAAAAATTAAGGTTGTGCACCAATATGTGATTAAGGGCACCGATAAATCGTAACTCTATCTACAAAGCATTCTACAACTACAAGCTACAACAGCACACTGCGTCAAGACAGAGGTTACGTACGGGTCGCACGGCCGGTGTTTCGTTCCTAAAACGAGTTGGATTTTTCTCCTTGCAATCTCTTCCAGACCGGCTCTGTCCAGTTCCTATGCAAACGGCACCGGTACTGTTTCCCTCAAGCCAAAACGGCCGCAGCGTGATCCTGACCACTATCACCATGCAGTGAATGCCTCTTATATGCCTACGCGACCTGGCACTGCTGCACTGAAACAGTCTATTTTGCGTAACCTAATCAGTAACCAGCACCCTTGCGTTCGGTTCGCCCGGCTTTCTCCTCACACATCTGCTCACACCGCAACGTACCCAAATGCGCAAAAAGAATATCCCAGCATTTTGATGAAGTTACATGGCGAAAAGCCATAACATGGCAAACGAACTTCTGTGTCATTAGGAAAACACAGACAACTGAGTCACAAAGTGAATTTGAAAAGTTTCGTTTTGAAATCGGTTTTATCAGATTTCACGTTCATGCAACTGAAGAGGAAACAAGTTAACAAGGGCGTTGTAAATCCAGGATATCGTGGTTTATTTCAGGAAACGGAAAATCCTTCCGCAGGGACTTCCTGTTACCCCATTATTGCTTTCAACAGTTCTGCTCAAGAAAAATATTATTGCAAAAACTACAAGCACTTAATTTGCAATCACAGCAGTCCGTAACATTGTAGGATGTGACCCAAACTGGACAAGGCCAGGAAATTCCGTTACTCTTGTACGAATTTTCATACTTTCAGATAAGACATCCCCATTGTTTTGCATAGGACCATAATATGGGTAAAGTACAGTCAAACACAACTTGTAATTTTACAAGTTGTGTTATGATCGGGACCTGAAATTGGTAAACACAATCAGTATATTAAAAAAAATTGGATTTGTAAACAAGCAAAAAATCCTGAACACTGGGTACCTGGTTCTTTACTACTACATATGATGCTACCAGGTACAATTAATCTAAGCTAAATTCATTTAAATTCGCAAACCATGCCTACCTGCTAAGAACTTTTCAGTTTTCGTTTCGATAAACCAGTAATAAATCAAAATTACATTCAACGAGAAGTTGAAGAAAGATACAATTCGAAGAACGTTGCTTGTTCAACATTCGGTCCAGAATGAAGAACTCCGACTCGAATGTTACCTCTTTCCCTTTTTGGATGCCGAACGTAGTATAATATTACTCAATACAAAGGTTTTGAATTTGAAGTTTCACCTGGATTAGAAGTTTGGATTACAGCCAATCAAACTCCATTTAACAAAGGAAGTTAAACTTCGCCCATAAATAACTTTCACAGACCAGTTACATAACGCCACTGTGAGAACAGAGATGTTAATCTCTCCTCCAGCTGCTTCAAACACGTTTCCAAGCCTAGATTTACGTAACAAATACAAACTTTCAGAACATGTGACCGTAAAACACAACTAGGCTCTTCTCTTTTAATTGTTTAACCCACAATTGCTACTAATTATATATGTGGATTGCTATCAACAAAGGAGCTATCCACTTACCTTTGTTTCAAGAAAAGAAACATATTTCCACATGTGTGGATTCCCCATTTCTTACAAAGATGCGTCTAAATTATAAAACAAAGAAGAGCCAAGCATGTGGCTTACCAATTTAGTAAACACTAAACTGTCACAAACATGAGACTCAAAATGATATCTATTTATGGATAACATTCGAGGCCAACAAAGTCCTCAATTCTGTCATTTATATTATTATCACTATTATTATTTATAACTATATTATAATATGTAAAATGAAGTCCTGATTATTAATGATGAACTTGCATTTGAAAGGACGCAATCGATTAAATTCCTACTTTCCATTACGTTTAAATAAAATGTGTATTATTTGAAAAGAAGATACATCGAAAAAAAAATGTAGTATGTGATTTAATATATGGTGCACAGCAAAGTATTACGTTTTTTAACATGTTTAACCAGATTCAAGAATAAAGCGAGTTCTTCCCTTTGCAGCTATGTTGCCCTTCATTTCCTTTGTCAGCATTACAACACGCGACTCTATTCAGTTTCGACTCCCTGGAGTTTTGCAGCCCCCCTCAAAAAAAGAAAACCTGTATATGCAAAAAGAATACATCTAGTGCCAACAGGACATGAAGTGTGGTTTCCTGCTAGGAGTTACCTTCTGCCGATCTGTTTATAGGTTTGTTAAACTCACCTCGGATCTTATTAACGTACCAATAAAGAGAAAAACAACAAACACAAAATGACGGCAACGATGAAAAAAAAAACAATAAACATGGCCAAAATATCCAAATTATTAAACAGAGTCGAAGTAAAGAACAGGAATTTCCACTTGAATGGGATCTATTTTTCTCTTACATCTCCAAGTAAGAATGTGAAAAAGAAACGCTTTACTGGTAAACCTGGTTCTACACAGCGACAGCAACTTCTAGAATTTAAATAACTAGAAATTCCACTAATACATTCCCCTTAAATAACAGACTCATAAGTAGTTCTTTCAGTTATCCGATATCCTGGTAATGCAGCAAATACAACTATTTCAACAATAAGATATATAATTAAGAACTGAATTCTTCAGGGCACTTGTCTTCCAATTGGCAGCCGTGCCTCTCTGACCAGAGATAGGTTTGGCTTGCCGAAATGTGTGCTTCCGGGTGATTAAGAAAAGAAGCAGTTGCGCTGTATTCGTAATTAATCGTGCATAGGCTTATTTCAGTTACGTCTCAACACACTGCTGTGACCATCAAATTGTTCATACATTATTCGCCCTGTAGTCACAAACGGGCTGTAACTTCGACAATATTCTTCTTCAGGGGTTGATGAAGACTCCAATGGCTACCTTTTATAATTCATGGGAAGAGGGGGGGGAGGGGGGGTAGCAACGAAAGCTTCAACTGCCTTGCGAAATTAATTGTAAATCAGCTTCAAGAATAAGGCACACTCGTGCCTACAAGCTTACTTAATAGCCGTTTCTGTGCTACGGCAGCGGTAGCTTAATATTTTAAAGTTCGGTGGTTAGTATATGTACCACGAGGTTTAACATTCGGTACTTCTTTCGTGTCCTTCACAGACTGTACTGACGTGATGACTATGGTTCTCACGATACACACAGATTATTGTCACAAATATAATTAACTGACTGATCTTAAACGGAGATAGCCTGTTCTCTGCGACGCATTTAGTGAATTTTTAATTATAAATTAATTTAGACATTTTCGTCTTCCAAAGGCTAAACACTTATTCCTCTTCTCCTTCCTCTGCGGCAGCCTACAGTCCTTATTCAGCATCCAGGGGTTACAACCCTCTGTCCTATTCCCATTCAGAATTAATTACAAATTTACAAATAAACGTAAACAGTTGGTAGGGCTCTTTTTGAGAGAGGCAAAACCCACCCCAAGATCTCCACCTACACGGAACAACAGAATACAGAAACAAGCTCACTCACACACTCACTCACACACACTCACCACACTCACCCACACTCACTCACGCACGCACACACTCACACATACACACACTCACTCACTCACACTCTCACACGCGCACACCCACACACATACACACACCCACATGCTCACACTCACACACACACACACACACACCGACACGCACTCACACACACACACACGCACACACCCTACGTGTCCAGCAGGATTAGAACCCGTAATCGCAGTACCAGTACGACTTAGACCGTGTAAGTCGGCGGTAGGCTCTAATGGTACGTATAATTCTTGCGTGAGGGCAGATCATTCATCGACAGTTTGAGAACACTGCTTTATGGTTCATATCACCAACAAACCTAACAATTAGGCACAGTAGCTGTTATACTTAAGTCCATACTAATCAATGGTATTCATTACCTACAAAACGCAACATTCAAGTAAAATCAATTATCCTTTCGATCATTTCGTTTGGTATGCCTTGTTATATTTTACAGTTCCGGAGTATGAAACATCTAACGAAATAATACAATAACACTGAATTAATCCCAAAACATATCGTGATACTGTTCATGAATTAGTAAGGGAGTCTCACGTGACTGTAGAAACAGCGGGTATGGGTACTTACCATCATGCAGATAACCAGACGCGTTGCTGGCAGGTGTAGGAGTAACAGCGGTGGGAGGATGGCCACCGCCACTGCTTGTACCGGTGTTGGCCACCTTCTGGTCTCCGCCTGTCAGAGGGTGATAGCCACCCAGGAACTCGCTGAGATCTGGCACGCACACGGACTCGTACAGGTTTGGCGGCACGTTTTCGAGGGCCGATCTTTCCTTCTCCACGTCTGAAACAGCAGTCACATCACGTCTCAACAGTGAACATTCCTACGTACTGTGCCATGTTTCAGAGAAGAAATGCAGAACACGAGGATGCAGATTCAATCGCTAAGCATCCCATGTGTCAACTGCGATAGACACCGCACTAACAGGGCAATTTCTCACAATACATGACTTGTCCCATATCAATATAGATTTCACAGAAGCCCCATCCTAAACCATCCCCCGCAGCGGCGCAACAGACCAGATTAGCTGGCACTACTGACTCATCCGACAGGGCTGCACACCGAACATTCAATTCTTTCGGGATGCACATTCTGCGTCGACTGGTGAAGTCACCGACGTTTCGAAGAACCGAAGAACCAAGTCTTTGAATGGTTTACGCTGAAGATGAAGGCGACAGAATCCTTCGAGATGTCGGTAACAATGTGCCTATCTACAACGCGTAACATCCCGGAAGCAACACCGCTGGAGGACCATAACTTCGTCCCATTCTCAGTATCCGACATGGCCGGGCAGAAGATTCAGTTTAGTACGCAACATGTCCAAATCCCTTTGCCTAGTCGTTCTGACAAACCACTGATAACTGGGCTTCAAGATATTCTAGTGATAAAATCTTCCCGCCAGGGAACCTACACTGGACTTAATCCTCTAAACGCACGCTGCTTACCCAATTCCGTTTATTCATGTAGAAGTAGTTACTCGTACATCACAGTAGGCCGAACGTAACAACTGTGACCTACAAGTCACAATTGTGCAAGACTTTATTTTTCCATGTGTGTACTATGGACGGCCGGAATAGCGCAGGCGGTATAACGACTCTCTTCGGGCTGGACGTTAAGGGGTTCGAACTCCGCCGGGGGCTAGGTTTTCCGCACCCGTCCAGACCGGCCCTGGGTCCCATCCAGCCTCCTGTACAATTGGTACTGAATTTCCTTCCTGTAGTAAAGCGGTCAGGCCGTGGCGTTGGCCACCCACCCACATCTAGCGCCGAGGTTAAAGAAAGAGTAAGCTGTACCTCTACCCCTCTCCTGGCCTTCATGGCATGTTATAGGGAGAACTTAACCTTTACTATCGTACAATTTGCCCCACATTCTGGCCAGCATTAGCTTTTCTATATTAATGTAAAAAAGCTGAGAGATGGACAGACACGTAGCACAAATGAAAGGCAGAAAACACATATTAAAAAACGCTAGTCAAATCTAAAGGCAAGAAACTATTCTGAAACCTATATATGAGAATGATAACATTAAAATTGGTCTTAAATAAAGAAGGGTGTGATGTGCGCTAAAATTGGCTCAGAATAACTCCAATGGCGGAATCTAGTAGACAAAGCAAGGAACGTTCATCTTCGAGAGGAGGATTGTACACCCCATTTCACCAGTTGAAACATTGTAAGCTCAGCTAAGACTCCAGCCCCTTTATTAAATCCTGACATTAAAAGAATCAATATTCTGCCAAAATATGATCTACTCAAAAAAAAAAAGTCACCTCAGAACTAAATTTTCATGTGACTTGAGAGGAAGCTATGCGAAAATTCGCAATATTGCACCAGTGTTTCTTAGATCACTTCCCAACACGCGTACGCTGTGTTAATCTCGCACCCATCTAATTCATTACGCAAAGTAGACAGTCTACGTATTATTGACTAGATACATGGTCGACTAATTCCGATTTGCAGTGTTTCGCTGTAACACAGCTGAGACAGGTATATAATTAGTTTAAAATTCTTGCTCTCTAAAACGTCACTAAACTTCGTTCAGGTCAGTTTATGCACCTGGAAGCAGGTTTACAACGCATGAAGTTCAGTCACACTGCGAACGTGAAAATTATTTACCAAATAAATGCAAACAGGACAAGCTGCATCTTCTAACGGAATTTAATGTTGAAGGTTTGCAAAGAAGTACGGGTCTACATTATACGTCAGTGTTGGTATTTGTGACTCTTGGCAAAAACAAAACAACGTAAAATTATATTCGTTTCAGGGCGGAAAAATTAAAAACTTTGTAAATGTACTGGTTAAGACAGAAGGGCCAAACTTTACGATTTGCGCACGTTTCGGAAGCTGGTAGGTTGTCTGAAGGCCCAGAAGTGTTGCATAATCAGCAAATAAATCAACGTCCACAATCCCTTCAAAATGTATGCACACTCGTTTCGCAATTGTACTCTTGAATCCCCTCCCTCAGTAAGGTGTAACTACTAGTGTTTCATTCGGCGAAGTATAAACACTGCCTGTGACAGGAACTGGACATATTGGGAAAGCACAATCCATACTTCTTCCATTCATTTGCATCCAGTGTGGGCAGGTGATAGTGGTGCCGGAAGTAAGACCTCCATGTTATTGTCAAATTTCCTCTCATTACAATTTCAGTACAATATTGGAACGGTTTGGCATTGACGATTAAAAGCTATTGGCTTGTTTGTTACAAGAGGAATCAGGATATCCTGACTGGCCAATACACAGGGGATGTCGCCGCATTCATTCCCTTCCCGGACACTCTACATCCCCTTCCTGGATGAAAACGTTTTCTATTACAATACGCTGTGCCAGGATATGAGGGGGGAACCTTAACAAGGGAGGGGCTACGTTGCGAGCCCAGATTTAGTCCAGCAGCGTCAGAGTTTGGGCGCACAACGGCGTCGGATGAAGTACAGTGCGTGCATTCGAGACGTTCTTACGGATATTAAAACGAGATTTTGTGTCAGATAAAGTGAGTGTGACCGTGATCGAATGTGGAGAGAAGCGACGACGGCGTCTTCACGGGACCAAATGTGAGTATACGCTGCAGTGGTGTACAGAACTGAGAATCTAGTGCGTGGTACGGAGTATCTGAACCATTTAACAGAGACATGCGCATGTGAATTAGCGGTTATATTCGATAATATGTGAACAAACTGCGAAGGCAGGTAGATTAAAACACTCGCGACCTGACTATTTTATTTTAACGAGATCCGGCCCGAGCCTATTTGCAAAGCGTTGTATTTTTTCTTCGTACAAGCAAATCTTAAAATACGTTTCAAAACGTAAAGTAGGAGTACGTCGTTTGTACCAAGTAATTTTCAGACCGCAGAAAAGAACACGATAGCATTTAAGGTTAAAAAAAAATGTTTACATAACGTAGACATGCAGCACGCAGAACGCAAATGCCAAATGGCGCTTCGCCTGCTGTTAGGCCTTTGGACACACATAATAAGTGGTTTTAAAGACTGTCAAATGTCATCTGCGCTAGACTATCTATATGGTCTAGCATAGATGAATGAAATACGAATATGTGTGGCACCGGTGGAATGATACTGCCAGGAGAAAAAACTGTTACAACGCCATTTTGGCTGCCACAAATCCCACATCGACTGGCCTGTAATCGAATTCGGGCATCCGAGATGAAAGGTCGGCGACAAACCGCCTGAACCCTGGCGCGGCCACAAAAAGAATAACTACACCGAAAGAACACACCAATAACTGCGAAATGCTCGAACATGATTGCTGGCGTTCTGAAAGCTGTTCGCACATTGCGACGACAGCAAGAAGCAACCGGAACTGTTTCCTATAGGCAATAATACTTGGGGAGCGATGAAACCTAAGAATAGATTTATCTGTAGGATATTCAACAAAGTTCTTTTTACTCAAGAGGTCAAATATCTGATGCAACTGATGTATGAACTCGTACAGAGAGTAAATAAAAAAACAGACTAACCCACACAACGCCTCTATGCCGCGTGTGTATCAAAGGCACAAAAACGCTCGCGAATTCTTAGCCTTAGCAATACGGGTCGCGACGCGCATTTCTAGGCATTAGCCACGCGCCTGGGAAGAATAAAGGAAGCCACGCATTCGTCACACTAACCACTAAGCAAGCCGAACGAAATTCGAACAGCTTATCTTCCCAATATTATTCCTCCTGTCTATCAAGCTGCTCTATTTGGTGATCGGACCCGGAATATATGGAATGTGAAACAGGGGGCTAGCCATAAAACGAGTATGGATACAGATTTGGCGAATGCATCGTGAACTGACAGTCCTGCACAAGTGTGTTCCCACAAATGTTAATACACAGCACGCCTGAAACTGATTATACCAAACAGATGACGCCACACTTGGCGGGCATCGAAAGACGCGCTCCGCTAATGATAATTCCCGTTTTGTGCGGGCCTGATTTTGGGTTCGAATCTTGGTCAGGATTTACACAAGATTTGAACAAAGATTTGCTGTCGATTTTCTCAGTACCTTCAGATACATGCTAGAATAGTGTTTTTATTCTTTCCAGTTCGTCTCTCACAATCCTCATATTCGACGCTACTTAAAACACACACACACACACACTTGACAGCACTGTTGAGTAATACAAAGATCAATCACACGTTCATTCGACGTTTGGTATCCTCTACACTGTTGGCCATTTTAGTAGTAGGGTACTTAATGGCGCTGTATCAGTCACTGGGGTCATTTCGTGGCAGATAAAAGTGTGTGATACGGCCTACGTACTGGAAATGACAAGATAAGATGTACTGTCCTGAGATTGGTTTGGACAACTCAAACGTATTAATGGGGATCCCATTCGTTCCGGCTTTCTCAGGACAGTGCCGATTTTATGGGGCTTAAAAGATATTTCTCTCGGTGTCCCGCAAAATTCGGTTCGAGATGCCAGACATCCCGGTTATTTCCATGTCATACAAACAAGATATTTCCGACACTTTTAACTAAAATTCTGACCGCCCTACAGTGGGGGGACGCATCTGTAGAAATGAGACAACAATCAACCAGTGATTATGATAGGAAAAGGGAGATACGTAGATTAGTGATTATGTAGTCTGTACTGAGAACGTACAATTCGAGGTACGAATATGGAACAGTCAGAGAATTGAATGAGTTTGATGATTATGGTTATTATTATTATTTCATTGTTCCTGTCTTCAGATCATAATTGTCTCTGTCATCTCGCTGTAGTAATATTAATAAATTACACGGCTCTTAGTTATGAGTGACAGGCTAAGAATTTTGTCTTGTGTCCCCATCCGGCCATCTAAATGTAATTCAGTATTCCGGTTTTTTACTTTTAAAATATGGTATCCCTATGTATTAAACAATGTGAAGTATAGCATAAAGTGTTCGTACGTGGCACAAAAAAATCTACAAGCACTTTTCAAGAAAATGAAGAAATTAACAGGGAGGAAAAAATATCATGCATAGGAAGTGACATACGAACCTCAAAAAATGCCGTGTCCTACATACCAAGTACTTAATTACCAGTAACAGCAGTGCAGGTAGAGCTCAGAACGTATCGACCACATAGCTTTATGGTAGCTGAAAACATTATATTCCACGAAAAAGGCACGTGTTGACCAATTACAAGTAATCATACACAATGCAGCCTAGTGTAACGATGGTACACTGCATGCATGCTGTATCTTAATATGATTAGGATAAACCAAGGTTTAGCACCTGTTTTATGTGCTAACAGGTACGATGTCAAGAGTCCTCCCTGTGAAGCCAGCCAAGAAACTGAGGGTTCATTTGGCAGCCAAGGGTCAATTCTCTTTTCGTTTTCTATATTCACTCGGTTTTAAGATGTGGACCCGGTAGCTCAGTCGGTATAGCGACTGACTACGGGCTGGACGGTCCAGGATCGAATCCCAAGGGGGACGAGATTTTCCGCCCATCCAGACCGGCCCTGGGGCCCACCCAGACTCCTGTAAAATTGGTACCGGGTCTTTCCCGGGGGTAAAGTGCGGCCGGGGCGTGCTGCTGACCACTCACCACCTTCTAGTGCCGTGGTCCTGGAAGAGTAGAGCTATACCTCTACCCACCCTCTGGACCGCACCGGGCCTGTAAAGGGATCACTTTACCTATTCACCTTTTTTTACTTGGTGTTAAGAGCTTCGCTGCAGTGCTATCTGAATCCTATTTGAAAGTCTAGCATCGTCAATTTGTTTTGTTTCTTATTATTTGGTATACGACGAGTGCATGGTTAATCATTAACCCGTCACATAATCAAAAAAGCAAAGCAGTTCATAAATATCACTAAAACAACGTAATTCAGATTAAAAAAACTAAGCGTATCGCGTACAGATACCGACAGGCGACGTAACATAACGTACCATTGACGCGCGATCGTGCAACCATTGCTACAGTGGAAAAGCAATAAGTATTACACATGCTAAGTGTGTGTTTGTAGCCTCAGGCAGCCAGCATGCAATGCGCATGCGCCATACTGTCATCTGTGGCTTGCCCGGGTGTACAGTATTTTTCCGAATTATCACATAAACGGTACGATTTTCGGAAAAAATGTTGACTGTAAAATGTGTTTTGATTTGCTCCATAAATTTGTCTGAAAGAATTTCTCATTTTAAGAAATGAGCGAGATATAAAAAAAAGTATACTGGTCTTCCTGCACAGTACCCGCTATTCTTGTCAGAGTTTAATGAAACTTGACATTTCTCGACAGATTTTCGAGAAATATTCAAATATCAAATTTCACTAAAATCCATCCAGTAGGAGCCGAGTTGTTCCATGTGGACAGACGGGCGGGCGGACGGACAGAGACATGAAGAAACTAATAGTCGCTTTCTCAATTTTGCGAACGCGCATAAAAATAAACTCGTTCAGTTCCTTTACTAATTTTTCTTTACACATCCTTTCCTCACCCTTCGCTGTCTCTGTCCAGACTACATAACCCCCCCCCCTCTTCTCTCTCTCTCTCTCCTATTCCTTCCCATTGGTGGTCGGCTGATGGCTGTCCTACTCCTAGAAATGTTTCTCCCGTCGTGGGAAAGACGAAGTATTCGTATATTACTCAAAATGTCGTAGTGTTATGTCTTGGAAAACTCTGGGATATTTTGGCTTCCCAGATCGGATTTTGCGGGACGCCAGGATAGAGCACTTCAAAGCTCACAAAACTGGGAGTGTCCCGGAAAACCCCCGCGACGAATGGGATCCCGATTTATAAGGGCAGTTACATAACACTTATTATTCAGATTCTAGTGTATTCTCCATTACTGCAGGACACTTGTACGGAATCCAATAAATTTATCTGTTCGTCTCCCACTAGGCTTTCTTTTCAGGTAGATCTGATGCAGAGCAATGACCGTGCGTTATATGTCTTGTGTTTCAGCCGAGAGCCACAATGTACATCGGGAGAGCCTAACACATGCCACGGCAGCCCAGTGAAGGCCAGGATAATCCACTGTACTCCAGGGAAATCCAGTGTACGCGTGGGCAGCCAAACGTATTCCACAGCAGCCCAAAGTACAACAGGGCTACCACCGCAACGTCAGGGGAGCCAAATATGAGGACTGTTCAGTATACAAGAGGGCTACAAAGGGAACATCAGAACAGTTCACGGGAACTCACATGTCAGGCCTGCACAGTAAGCGTGTCAGCCCAGTGCGTATCAGGACAGCCCACTGCACACCAGGTATGTCAAATGTAGGTCAGGATAGCGCGAGTTAGGGCAGCGTACACACGGTTGGCAACTCGATGTGCATCGGAACATATGATATCTATATAAAGGTCATAAGAGTCCAGCATAGGTTTATATCTTCATCAATGCATTCCGATGTGATGCACAAACAGCGGAAAGAAAGCACATACCTTACCAGAACTTAACTGTTCCGACCGACGGTTTGTACTTCCTTTCTGTGGTGCAGTACAGGTCACAACCCACCAATGTGTGTCATGAGAGATCCGTATACGAAACCTTATGTCAGCGCAGACCTACGCACATCAGGCCATTCCATAAGCAGTTGTTAATCGCGAATAAGATTCAAAACTCAGTACTACACATTTACAAGCAGAGGACGGATAGTTTCTGGATTTAATTCGTCTCTCGTATTGCTCTTCGAGAGCCCAAAAGCCTGTGAGCTGAAATAAATTCTACAGATTCGCACATCTTAACACCGTTCAAGATTTACAAACACACTTCCCTCTATTAATTACTACAACGAGGGTACAGACTCTCGGAAATGGATGTCCACAACACAAGAGCCGACTACTGTAAAGAGGTCGCGTCTCTATACCGCAGTGAACAGTACCCTTATTTAATACTTTCAGTCCCAATTTTCACCCACTCAAGTAAAATGCAGATGCAAGAGAACACAATTTCAGCAAACACATCAAGTGCTATATAATCAGACGGCAGGCCTACAGTGTACGTACTGTTTTCATTGTTAGCTACCTTACAACTTATCTGTTTCCATCTGTACGTTCAGACCGACATATAGGTGATTATTTTTAAAAATACGTCCTAAACATATTTTATTCCCAGCTGATTACATCAGCGATATTCTCGAATATAATGAGTCAAGTATTCAAGTTGTCCGAAGAACCGGTTAAATGTACAACAATTATCGTGCCACACAGCTCGTACGAGAATGCAGTGGTTAGACTCAGATGCGCATAATCTAATACAGAAGGACATGAATCTCAGCAACTATGCTAAATTTAATGACAAGGAGTGGTCTTGAACGTAACTAGATACTGACCTGAATGACCTGCTCATACATAGGCTCCTGGACACCCATTTTGCTTTTATGTACGATTACACACACACACAAACACAATATATTTCCAGAAAATTCATTTGCAGGAAAGCGAAATAAAATCCTACTTCCGATCATAAGAACACAGTACAGAAATTCCGTATCAGTAACATTTGCTTTTACTTCGAGAGATGACCTCCATACAATATTTCTGAAGAAACGACGTTTCATGCTCTACGTTTACTTAAAACTCCTTGGTTAAGAAAAGAACACACTGACGATCCGGTGTCGGGTGCTGATGTGTAGTGCAGTGTTCTTCCAGGCGCAAATGGTGGCCGTCTTTCAGTTGTAAGAAAATGTTCCTATGATTTAACGAACATTCCCGTAATCATGAATATGTAGCTGTATCAAGGCACAGGAATAATATAGATTCAAATATACTATAAGAGAGTACAATATAAGTTTATTTATATTCACAATCAGAAGCCTTAAATTAATCTGAATGACCATAAAACCTTCAGTTCCCACCTCATAAAAAACAGTATCTCCAACACACAGACCAGCCAATTACAGCTGTTTAACCTTTTGGGGCCGGAAATATTTTTTTTAAATTTTAGCACACCCTGTATATAAAATGTGAATAATACAGGAACCAAATACGTTAGAATTATGAAACAAACTGCATTTTGAAGAGAAAAAACTGAGAGTATATACCATGTTTAAAATATTCAGTACCTATATTTGT
>Ga0123352_10000339_pt1 | contig 56052 bp, 49 predicted proteins | sample TergutLab28metaG_FD_89700 | JGI IMG/M metagenome (GOLD analysis project Ga0123352, IMG submission 89700) | Labiotermes labralis P1 segment gut microbial communities from Petit-Saut dam, French Guiana - Lab288 P1 | ecosystem: Host-associated > Arthropoda: Insects > Digestive system > Gut ... | reverse complement strand
TTACCGTATTTACCACAGCAAGCGTCGGGTTGCACTTCTGCATTGCCCTGATTATGCTGTATTGAAGTATTGACTGGAAATCGAGAGATTATACCATTTACACAGTTTATTTTACACTCCCCTCATTTACGTATAAAACCCCCAAGTCAATTCTCAGCGGTAAGAGACTAACATTTAATTGTGTAGTGTTGGAATGATTAGCTTTTGAGATAACCGTTTTATATCTATCCCTTCGGACAATTTTATGTACTGACATCAAAGATATTGCATCTCTGAAACTATCTTTTTCTACTGGCAGCTTAAAAAGCCGCTTTTTATGCGGTAACTCCTAAGACTAGCTCCTCCATTCTTTCATCAACTATATCTGCAACAAAAATAACAAACGCCATCCCATACTTCTTTGTACGGCCAAGCTTTTTTACAAACTGAAAGCCAATATCGTCTTCACCTAATCCAATGCCAATAATAAATATATTAAAACTCTGTTTCATAGCTGCCTTATATGCTTCTTCAACTGTAATGTGGTATTCAGTTTGAACATCGTTTGATAGCTCAGAAACTAAATCCTTCAAACCCCTTGCTATTAATTCATTTTTATCTAAAATAAGAACTTTAGATAGAAAACACCTCCGACACGTTGGTAGAGAGAAGTATTATAGATTAGATTTTTGTCTTTGGTGGGAACATATGTATTAAGTTGCAGTCATTGGACTTATCAAGGTTTTTGTCGCCGTTGGGTAATAAAAGACTATCAACTGAAACGTGAAAGTGGTTAGATAGATTGCATAAGTAATCGAGTGAAGCTTTTTCCTCCCCCATTCTAGCGATAAAAGCGAGTAGCTGATATATATAACATCTCTGCCATTTGATTTACAGTAATAGACTCTCTTTCACGTAAAGCATTTATATATTTCCGATAATTTCATTAATCTGAACTTACATTACTCTTGAAGTTTCGGCGAAAGACTCAAATGCTTTCGCACCTAACTCTATAATCTCCTCCTTGCTCTCGATATATTCTTTATCAGTAGATAGATGGGCTTCCTGCATAAGTTAATTTAAGGCATACAGAAATGTAAAAATCGGAAAAAAGCCTTAAATAAATGAGACCCCATCACTATGCTCCTCTTTCATGAAAACTTACTTAAACGTATAAAGCTACCAATTATGTAAATAATTTACATATAGGTTATCAGAACAGGAGGATAGAATATGGAGATTCACGGAATCAAAGCAGTGGACGCAAAGAAACAGCAGTTCTACGATAGCGTTGCAATGAGGCTCGTTAACCAAATAGCCTATCAAAGAGGCATGATAGACGAGCAAACAAAAAACAATGTTGAGAGACAGATAGCAAATGACTTTGACTTGTCACGAACGACAATATAAGGTACAATATATTTGTAATTAAATTGTCCTTAGTGAAAGCTAAGGAGGCAACATGGATATTTATAAAATACGAAGTATTTTAAAGCAAGGCAAGACGATACAGGATTTGCATATGCGTGTTGTTTATTATGCAAGGGTTTCTACGGAAAAAGATGAGCAGTTAAATTCTCTGTCTGCCCAACAATCCTACTACGAGGACTTTATTGCAAAAAATCCTAATTGGAGATTGGTTGGGAGATATGTAGATGAAGGCCTTAGCGGGATAAGTGTCGCTAAACGTAAAAACTTTCATGCGATGATATCGGATGCAGAGGCCGGAGCTTTTGACTTTGTTATCACGAAAGAGATAAGTCGTTTCGCAAGGAATACACTTGATAGTATTCATTACACGAGAACACTGTTATTATCCGGCGTAGCTGTATGGTTTCAGCAGGATAATATTAACACGATTGATGAAGACAGCGAGCTACGTTTGTCAATCATGTCGAGCCTTGCGCAAGAAGAGAGCCGTCGTATGAGCAGCCGCATTAGCTTTGGGCATCGCCAAGCGATAAAAAAGGGAACAGTTCTTGGAAATAGCCTTATCTACGGTTATACAAAAGAGAATGGCAAGCTTGTGATTGACGAGGCTCAAGCGCCTATGATACAAACAATTTTTGAACTCTACGCAACCGGAGATTGGTCTACACCCAAGCTGGAGAAGCTTCTATACGAGCAAGGCTATAAAAACAGACATGGCGGAGCTATTAGTCGCAACAACATAAGAAAGATAATTGCTAATCCAAAGTACAAAGGATTTTATTGTGGGAATAAAGTCAAAGTAATTGATATGTTTAGCAAAAAACAGCACTTTCTTTCTGAGGACGACTGGGAGCTCTATAAAGACCACGATACTGTGCCGCCAATAGTTGACGAAGCCACATGGGAAAGAGCTAATAGGGTGATGGATTCGCGTAGCAACGCAATGAAAGGACAAATCCGAGCAGGCTTTAAAGGAAATCTATTTACGGGGAAAATTATCTGTGCCGACCACAACACACCGTTTTATTTGAAGGCTCGCAAGATTCATGGCAAGGAAGATGAGACGTGGGTGTGCAGCCATAGGATTAAAAATGGCAAAGATAGCTGTAATACATTCGGGATAAAGGAAGTCGAACTAAAAGCCATTGTATATGATGTGCTGACAGGCGTTTCAAGTAATATCGACAGCATAGTCGATGATTATATTGGTCGATTGAAGAAAGAAAATGGCAAAGATACCTCTAGTGGACAAGTTCTTGCGCTTCAAAAGAGCATAGATGTAATTTTTGCGAAGAAGGATAAGTTGTTAGACCTTAGCTTGGACGGAAGATTGTCAAATGCTGAGTTTGAATTGCGAAACAACGCATTAAATGAGGAGCTTGCGGAAAAAGAAGCAGAGCTATCTAAGTGCGAGACCGCAAAGTCCACACAAAAAGAATTGGACTCAATAAAAACCAATAGCAATCTTATGAAGTTTAAAAAAGACCTTATTACGTCCTTTGCTAATGAACGGCAGGAGCTAACTCCCGGAATTTTAAACGCCTTTATTGAAAAGATTATTGTTGAAGAAAAATCTAGCAGTGAATTGATTTTGAGATTTGTGTTAGGTATGGGTGCGGAAGTATTATGCTCATATAAAAACAACCGTCGCCAAAGACCAAAAATGAAAGAATCTTTATCAGCTAGTGGCAGTTAAATGCCCATCATGGTCGAAAGACTTGACGGGCATTTATATTCTAAAAAGTTGTTATGGATACATTATATTAACCATGTAGCCGCCAACATAACCGTTTTGAGCAGAAGTTAAATCACCATTGTAACCTTGCTTCAAAGGCACACCGATCTCATTAGCTACTTCATATTTCATTTGTTCCATAGCTGCTTTCGCTCCAGGAACAGCATGTCTAGTAACATCGTTGTTCATTGCAAATTACCTCCTGAAAATATTTAAATGGTGTTACATAACATAGTATATCCGCCCATTTTTCTTTTATTAGAGGTAATATATTGTAAAATTTGTAAACAAGTGCCCTGCTGTAAGTTATAATGTAACAAAGAAATTCCAACTATGCAAAATGCAAATAAACAATACTGCAAGTGAGGCCGTAGCATAATAAAATATCTTGCGTTTAATTCTAATAGCTTCTTTTTCTTTGAACAAATACAATAACGAACCGACAAAAATCAACAATGTAAGCCCGGCAAATATATAATTAATCCAAATATGCGGAGCGATTTCGGCTGCTGTTATAAGCATATTTGCAACCAATACTCGTATCATGAGAGCTAAATTATTGAGCATGAGTAGTGCATTAGAAATCAATAGTGAATTACTGAACATCCTAAAGCGTGAGGGCGCAATGTCTTTATTTCTATTTTTCAAGGAAATCACCAAAAGTGCAATGGGGGCGATTAGGAAAAACAGAATATTGGCTATAGCTATCACCGCGCTTACTATCTGCGAAAACATAGAACGTGATACAACAAAGTCAAAAGGATTTCCCAGCTGAATTTGCACCGGTACTCCTTCTTCCATTACAAAACGAATTTCGCCGGCGGTAAACAAAGGTAATAGATGCCCATCGGCCTCAGTCATATGGAACACATATGGCTCAACCTGCACAAAAGTTCCTGTAAAAGTCATTCCGGACAAAGGGATTGACATTGAAAAGCTTATAGTGCTTTCATCCACGGCCCTCACTACAGCCTGCAGTTGAAGGTAATCAAAAAACTCTAAAAAGCTGCCGGCATGACCTCTTGCAGTTATGAATCTACCTTCCACAGCTGATACATGGGGCAAATTCTCTGCTGAAGGTTGGATTTGGTCTATGTTATTGCCAAGAAGCAAATCAATTATGCTAAACCGCAAATCTAGTTCACCACCGGCATTGGTAAGCACAATTACTCCAAATCTTTCCTGTGGTACGACTGCAAAATTTGTGCTAAACGCTGCCAAGTCACCGCCATGCCCAAACCCCGGATATGTTGTTCCCAAATATCTCAAAAATCCATGATATCTAGTTGGCATATTAGGGTCTAATGTGCTGGGTGAAAAAATTGTTGGTAATGTGCCTGCGTTCTGGAAAAGAACCCCGGGCTCACCATCTGGAGGAGTCAGTGCTATTGCAAAGCGTGCCAAATCCTCAGCGGTTCCGATTATTGCTCCGGCAGCATACCCTGGGAAGTACAACAAAGGAGCTTCGTTGAATCCTCCGCGCCCATCAGGTATATAGCCAACAGCCTTGTTGTGAAGAAAGTAATGATTATTAAACCAATCAGGCTGATTTAAGGTATTTACCATTCCTGCCGGTATTAAGATATTCTCCATTTCATATGCCGCAAAACTCTGTCCAGTGATATAACTAACTACATATCCAGCCAAGGTTGTTCCCCAGTTTGAATATGTGCTGACAGTACCTGGCCTGAAAATTTGGTTAGGCTCGTTCATTATAAGGCCATCACGTACCGAGATTTGACTTTCTACTGTATTCAACTCAAAGGCCATTCCTAGTATATTTTCTTGAAACCCTGCGGAGTGGTTTAGAATATCCCGCATGGTAAAAGGATGCTCGAAAGTAAGTTGACTGACTAAGTCTTGCGGCAGATACGTTCTTATATCTGCATCTAAGTCAAGCAAGCCCTGTTCCACCAACTGCATGACGGACACCCATGTCATAGTTTTACCGATTGAGCCGTATCCAAACAATGTGCTCGCCGGGTCAATTGGCAGACCTCTCTCTATGTGGGCATAACCATAGCCTTTTGAAAAAATAATCTCGCCCTCATGAATGACTACGACTGCTATTCCTGGCGTAGAAATACCAAGCTGCGATTCCACGAGTTCATCAATTCTGCTTTCCATTTCTGAAAATGGTATACCTGATGGGGCTTGGAGTGGCGCTCCATAAACCTGAACGCCTCCTATTAATAAAGCTAGCATCAAAATTACAATTGTAAATAATTTATTCATTTCTAAAATCCTCCCTTTAATAAACCAATTACGGCATAAGAATAATCGCTCATAGTAATCTTAGCAGTACTCGAATTTCGATCAACTATAATAATTTGAAGAATGCCTTGTATGTTGGCTGTAAGAAGTGACGGTATTCGATCTTTAGGTATAGATGGATTAAAATACCCTTCATCTATTTTTAATTCAATAAATTTAAGCAGTTCACCACAAAAAATATTGAGAGTATCAGTGGTTTTTATTTTATCCAAAATCTTTACAACTCTCTCTGGCTCCCTCAAATATAGGGTATTTATCTCGTTGCTAATAGTACCATATTTTTGGATAGCAGAGTCTACAGCTTCTCCTACAATATTAAATGCTTCTTTAATAATTTCTTCTGGAGTTTTCCCGCTTTCAAAAATTTGAAACTTTTCTTCATCTATCTTATTTTCCATATTAGCACGTATTATAATTTCTGCAAAAATCTCATCTATATCAGAAAAATAGTTATATATCCCCCCTTGACTAATTCCGCATTCCTTCACGACGTCTCGCAAAGTCACTGCATATGCAGGCTTCTTCTCACACACCCTTATTGCGGCATCTACGATTTCGTTGGCCCTTTTTTCAAAGTACTCTTTACTAACTTTTGGCATAAGAAGACCTCTCTTGAAATAAAAATGAACCTCGTGTCATTATAAATCTGTTTGGAATTTAGGAATAAATCAACAAACTTGAAAAGCAAAACAGGTAAGCGCAGATATACTTTGCTAGAAAAGGCTGATCGGATGCCTTTGACATCCTGCTGGCCCATCTTCGCAAACGGGTACCTGAGAAAGAGAATATCGCCATACCCACAAGGTACGGCGATATTCTCATGACGATTGATGCGATAAAATTGAGACATAGTGCTTTAACTTGTAAAAAGCCACACAAGTTAAAGCACGGGATTGCTTCGCAATCCCCCTACAGCTCGTCACCTCTGGTATCTCGCAGTAGAGCCGTTCGTTTAACTTTTAAATGCCTTCACACTTCGTGTGGTCATTTAAAAGTTAACTCATTACAAAAACACATCACAGCTGCTCGTAATCAGGCGTGATGTGTTTTTAGAAAAAATGGCAAAATAAATTCAGTATTAAATTTGAGCAAGCCCAACTTTCTTTGCAACTTTGCTATACGTCTTCATTGCAATTCTGCGTGCTTTTTCAGCACCGTCTTTGCTGATGGCTTCTAGATATGCTTTATCTGCCATTATTTTGTTATACTCATCTTGAATAGGTTTAAGCTTATCGGCTACGGCAGAACCAACGGCCAGCTTGAAATCGCCGTATCCAACTCCCACAAACTCTTTTTCAGACTCTTCTATTGATTTGCCTGTCATAGCACCGTAAATAGTAAGTAAATTGGATACGCCGGGTTTATTTGCTGCATCAAAGCGAACTTCACGTTCTGAATCCGTAACAGCTTTCTTAAATTTTGAAATGATTATATCTGGGCTGTCTAATAGCGAAATATAATCATTTGCATCATCGGACTTAGACATTTTCTTTCCAGGGTCTGCAAGGCTCATTATTCTTGCACCTTCCTTGCTTATTAGCGGCTTTGGCACAGTAAATACATCACCATAAATATTATTGAAACGCTCTGCGACATCGCGGGTCAACTCCACATGCTGCTTTTGGTCATCGCCTACAGGCACATATGCGGTATTGAAAAGGAGTATGTCTGCAGCCATCAAAACAGGGTAGGTGAATAGACCCGTATTAATATTTTCACTATGTTTAGCGGACTTATCTTTAAACTGAGTCATACGAGACAGCTCGCCCATATACGTGTAGCATCCCAAAACCCAAGAAAGCTGAGCATGCTCAGGCACTTGGGATTGAAAATACAATATACTTTTTTCCGGGTCAATGCCTATCGCAAGATAAAGTGCAAGAAGGCTCTTTGCATTTTTACGAAGAACGCTTGCGTCGTTTCGGACAGTCAGGCTGTGCATATCAACAACGCAGAATAGACTATCATAATCGTCCTGCATCATAACCCAATGTCTGTAGGCTCCTACATAATTTCCTAAAGTTGGTATACCCGAAGGTTGTGTGCCTGAAAAAACTCTTTCTTTTGGCTGTTGCATTGTTTCTATGCTCCCTCCTGAGAGCTTATTAAGCTCAACTGATAATTTTTAACAATCTTTATAGTAACATGAAATTCTGGCTAAAGCAAATTATCTTTACTCTTACGCTATTCGCTTACTCGTAAACGATTAAGATATTCAATCATTAAATTATCATCCTGATATGGATAATCGTAGGAATAGCTATCAGCAATACTTATAGCCAATTGTCTAAATAATTCACTTGCAGAAAATAGGGACGCCCAAATTGATTCGTATTCTCCAATCGGAAAAGTAGATACATACTTTTTCCACAAGATACAATCAAGGTATTTTTCAAAATACTTTCCTAATTTGCCTGAAGAAACTTTATAGTCATTATGCATTCCAATATACCAAGAAGTCATGTCGTCCAAATTATCCCTAGTGAGATTAAGCATATTCATTGCATAAGATAGCTCTTTTCTTTTAATGCCTTTGGCTACATTTTGAGTAATCCACCAAAAGGAATTACACTTATCTTCAAAATCTTTTTTAGTCGGCTTTGTTATAAAAAATATTTTGCCATTATCGTAGTGTACTTCAATTAAGCGCTTGTCTTTGTCGAGTAAAATTCGCCCCATTTTATCTTCTTTTACAACATCATTTATTTTATCAACAGATACAAAAGTAAGGTCAATTCGATTTCCATCTATAAAAAGCATTTGATAATTAAATCGGCCATTGTAATCATTTACCTCAAGATCTTTATATGACGGCATCTCTAACATGATTCGGTCGCCAAAAATATCTATCCAATTTTTATTTTCTATGAAATATTGAAAGTCTGTAACAAGATAGACGATATCAAAGTCTTGATATATATCCTTTGGAACGAAGTCATTAGCACGTGATCCGTTTAAAATAACAGCACGTATACGCTCATCATTCTTCGCCGTATTGATGATTAAGTTCATCATTTCATTTTCTGTTCTCAAGGAATTGCACCTCTTCAACTAATTTGCGCTTCGACACTTACTGTAACAATACAAGAATCAGTTTGCATAGTCCTCCGGAATATCAAGCCCAAAGGTTTTGCATAGTAATAATACATCATGTATGTCATTTTCTCCATGTTCATACCCCTGGTGAAAAAGCAATTGAGCTTCGGGGGTAAAGCATCGCACCGCAGTCCCGCCGATTACTCCTTTTCCATTCAAAACAATGAAGATCAACTATTTGCTCGGGCGAGCTTTGCCAAACCGTGTGAACTTCATTTGTATAGTCCGTTTTTATCTCAGAATAATTTCTTGAAATTAATATTTTTATAATTGCGTCTGCATTATGCTTTTGGATATAAATATCTATGTCGCCATGCGGTCGTGTCTGCGAGCCTACCAGAGCATCCACACCCCAGCCGCCGCCAACCCAAATTGTAATGCCTATGCACTCAGCCGAATTTAGCAAGTCAACTACATCATGTTGATCCATTATATTTCACCTCGTGCTATATAAATTATTTTATTACTTCTCAACCTTCAATTGTTAAGTTGGCGGTATTATATATGATATATGTCTAGAGCTTTCTTGTTTTGATTACAAAAGTCACAGGGAGCATTTTAGCTTTTTGGGCAAAATTGTCGTCTCTGTCTTTTACAATGCCCTCGTCAGTTTCCTCTATCAGTTCTTCAATGACAAATCCTGATTTTGATAACGCATTAACATAGGTTGACAGCTTATAGTCCGATAATGTAAGTATACCCTCACCAAGAGATAGCGAGTACCTAGATTCGTCAAAATAACACTTCTTAAACACGAGCGCATCATTATCAGCAGCAACGCATTTATGTATAGGGTGTGACCAGCTGAAAATAAATATGCCGTCTTTTTTCAGGTAAGAGGCTACTTTGCAAAAGGTAGCATAAAGGTCGGTAGTCCAACCTATGGCATAAACAGAGTAAACATAGTCAAAATAATCCTTGGGTATGCCACATTCCTCTTCCATAGGGGAACAGATAAACTTTGCTGATACTCCATGTTCGGTTAAAAGCTGATTTGATTTTTCAATTTGATTTTCCGATATGTCCATTCCCCATAGTTCGCTGGGGTTCTGTGTGCTAAGATACTTCAAAGATTCACCGCTTCCGCAGCCTATCTCCAACAGCTTTTTCCCTGAAATATTGCCGAAGAGCTTGTGTTTTTCCTCAGATATAAAAGCTCCGTATAATGGGAGTGCGGTAACTCCTATGACGTCACTTCCTATCGTATCCCAATATAGGGTGTTTGTTTCATAAACCAAGTCCTTTTCCATATTAACTGACACGGTGTCAACCTCACGGCCCCCTACCATACTTGTTTTTTTACTAGAGTTATTCTCCATTTTAATATCTCCCATATATAAGTTTCGTATATGTATGTCTATTTTTATTTTGTACAACCATCACATTTCTGCCTATTAACTGGCGTTAGCCAGGAAGTGCTCCTACAATATAATAAATCTATGCTTGTCGTGCTACCGCTCCCTCATCAGCTTCCTGAAATTCATAGCCTCCAGCACATGCATTTCATGAATATTTTTCGAATCATCCAGATCGGCTACACTCCTAGCAATTTTCAAAATTTTATGATATCCTCTAATGCTAAATCCTAATTTCTCAAACGTTTTTTTAACCAATTGTTTTGAGCTATCATCAATTTGGCAAAATTCTTCAATCTGTTTTGTAGAAAGTTGGGAATTATAAAGAATCCCACTTGATTTATAGCGATTACGCTGAATAGCTATGGCTTTTAGGACCCTCTTTCGTATAACTTCGCTCCCTTCACCTGGGGCAGTATCCTCAATTTCATCATAAGTGGGCATGGCGGTTTCTATATGGATGTCAATACGATCTAATAGCGGCTCCGAGATTCTGCCCATATATTGGCGGATTTGGCTTAATGAGCATTTGCAGTCATTATCGCTATACAAATTGCCGCACGGGCACGGATTCATTGCTGCAATTAGCAGAAAATCACAGGGGTATGTTATCGTATTTGCAGCACGCGAAATGGTTATGCGTCGCTCTTCCATAGGCTGGCGCAGAGTTTCTAAAGTGTTTCTGTTAAACTCCGGTAGCTCATCTAAAAACAATATGCCTTTATGCGCAAGGCTCATTTCTCCGGGTCGAGGGTTTGAGCCGCCGCCAGATAGTGAAACATAAGAGCTTGTATGATGAGGCGCTCTAAAAGGACGGTTTGTAATCAAAGCACCCCCTTCAAGAAGACCGCAGACGCTGTATATCTTCGTGGTTTCAATGCTTTCATCAAGCTCAAGAGGCGGCATTATGCCTGGGAGGCATTTTGCCATCATAGTTTTACCAGAGCCCGGTGGTCCAAGCATTAATATATTATGATATCCTGCAGCCGCTATCTCAAGCGCACGCTTTACTTTGTGCTGGCCTTTAACATCGGCGAAATCAAGTGCTGGCACTATATAATCTTTATTAACGGCATCGGGGCCGGCTTTATACGGCTTTAAAAATGGTGAGCGCAAATGCTTCAAAAGCCCTTCCAAGCTCCGAACGCCGTAAATATCCGCACTCTCTACAAGTGCTGCTTCTTCGGCGTTTTGAGCGGGGACTACGAATTTAATATAGCCATCCTTAAATGCGCTGTGAACCATGGAAAGGACGCCTTTGACTGGCCTCAGAGAGCCATCTAATGATAGTTCCCCCAGAAAAATCACATTCGACAATCTTTTGGCGTCAACTGCGCCTATGCCGCCTAAAATGCTGACAGCTATAGGCAAGTCGAAGGCAGGACCTTCTTTCTTCGTGTTTGCGGGAGCTAAGTTCACGGTTATATGCCTGACGGGAAATTCTATCCCTGAGTTTTTTATCGCGGCGCGTACTCTGTCTCTGGACTCTTTTACGGCCGAGCCCGGAAGTCCGACAATGTCAAACCCCGGCATCCCGCGCCCAATATCGGCCTCAACTTCGACAATATAGCCATCCACACCGCTTAAGGCGGAGCTTTTAATTTTTGTGACCAAAGAATCGCCCCCTTATAAGTCTGCTGATACCTATAGAGTGTGCCCACTGGAGATTTATGGAAAAGGCTTTCGAAGCTGATTTTTCGTCAATGGAGAAGGCGCTGACGACGCATATTCGAAGATAATCTGCTAGGCAGGTTGCCCGCCCTGGTCGCAAAAGCCTCAGCTTTTGCGACCAGGGAAGCGCCGACGATGAGTGGTGGAAAATCAGTCGAAATAACTTCCATAAATTTCTAGTGGACACTCTCTAACATTTATTATAAGGCATATAAAAAAATAGTCCATATTTTGTTGAAATTTTTGTAATTTTAGATTATAGTGTGTAATTATAATTGTTTTGATATTTTGTCATAAATCTATGCCAGAATACATGTCGAATGAACATACGTGAGTACAATGATTGGACGCAGCAGCAAGTGGCAGACCTATTAAACATAGGCAAAAGCAATATTCTGCGTATGAAAGCAGTGCTAATGCGGATCCCTTTGAGATTCGAAAGCTTTGCATTGATATATAATAAGAATACTGATTATCTTTTAGAGCTAACGGATGAGGCGGGCCCATATCTAAATAAATGCAGCCAATAGCTTTGGTGAAGAGTAGGGCATGTGATGATGAGCACAAGGAGGGTGGGTATAGTCATGGATGAACTTAAATATATGATTTGGCTGACCCATATGTATGGCACGAATTTACAGTATATAGACAGCTTGATAGATAAGTTTGGCAGTGCATCTGCAATTTATAATGAAGTAGGCGAGCCACTAAAGAAAGCAAACATCATGCCGCAGATGGCACTGTCTAAAATAATTGATCTAAAGAAAAAACTTAATCCAGATGAACTGCTTTATGATATGCTAAAAAAAGGAATCAGATATATACCCAAAGACTCGGACGAGTATCCTCAGAAACTAAAAAATATCGCGAATCCGCCATTCGGCCTTTTTATCCTTGGGAGATTGCCAAGTTTTGATAAATTGTGGGTTAGTATTGTGGGCACTAGAAGGCCAAGTGATTACGGGAAGGAAGTAACAAAAAGGCTCTCAAAGGAACTGTCCGAAAAAGGCGTAATTATAGTCAGTGGCATGGCGGACGGTCTTGATGGCATAGCTAATCAGTCGGCACTAGACGGAGGCTCTCCTACCGTAGCTGTGCTAGGAAGCGGCGTTGATATCTGCTATCCAAAGGTAAATGAGCGGCTTTATGAGAACATACAGCTACAAGGCTGCATCATAAGCGAGTATCCGCCGGGGATAAATTCCGAAAAGTGGCATTTCCCTTGGAGGAACAGAATAATAAGCGGGCTTAGTCAGGCGACCATTGTGACTGAAGCGGAAATTAAATCTGGGACGTCTATCACAGTTAACTATGCGCTGGAACAGGGGCGAGAAGTACTAGCTGTGCCTGGAAATATTACAAGCAAAAGAAGCGAAGGTACGAACAAACTTATAAAAGAAGGTGCGCATGTAGCAGCCTGTGCTATGGATGTTTTAGATGTACTTGGAATTATAGAAAGCGAAAATTTGAATAATATAAATGAAGAAATTCATAATATTCACAATATACCTCTTGCGCCGAACGAAAAAACGGTATATGCTTTATTAGAAGACGGGCCTATGAACTTAGATGATATTATTAAAAAATCAGGGTTCGAGATAAGAGCTATCATGGTAATACTTACTAAACTTGAACTTGCGGGCATGATAAGAGAGCTACCCGGACAAAAGTATACGATATGCACATAAAAAAGAAACTCTGAACAAAGTGAAGAGTTGCTGCCAAATTGTGCAACATGTATCGGCAAGCCTGGTCGTAAATGCTTTGCATTTACTGCTCGGCCTAGCATCCCGGGAAGCCGACCGCATGTTTTGAAATTGTGCGGAGTTTCAACGCACATTTTCAATGCGGCTTTTGCCCCGGGTCCCCGAAAAACGAAGCTTTTTGGGGTGGGTCGAAGGCAAAAGTACTCAGAGACTTTTCAGCAAAAAGTCGAGTCAAACTTGCACATAAAAAGGAACTCTGAACGAAGTGAAGGGTTGCTGCCAAATTGTGCAACGAGACTTTTCAGCAAAAAGTCGAGTCAAACTTGCACATAAAAAGGAACTCTGAACGAAGTGAAGAGTTGCTGCCAAATTGTGCAACGAGACTTTTCAGCGAAAAGTCGAGTCAAACTTGCACATAAAAAGGAACTCTGAACAAAGTGAAGAGTTGCTGCCAAATTGTGCAACGAGACTTTTCAGCGGAAAGTCGAGTCAAACTAACATTTATGATATAACAAGATAAACGGAGGAATTTATGGCTGATAATTTGGTTATTGTTGAGTCACCGGCAAAGGCCAAAACACTAAAAAAGTTTTTAGGAAGTAAATATAAAGTAGAAGCATCGGTCGGGCATGTAAGAGACCTTCCAAAGAGCGATATGGGCATTGACTTTGACAATGACTTTGAGCCTAAATATATTACAATAAGAGGTAAGGGCGATGTTTTAGCTAATTTACGCAAAGAAGTTAAGAATGCAAAAAAAATCTATATCGCAACTGACCCCGATAGGGAGGGCGAGGCTATAGGTTGGCATTTATATCATGCGCTTAAGCTTCAAGACAAAAATGCTGGCAGAGTAAGCTTTAACGAGATAACTAAAGATGCGGTGAAAAAGTCAATCAAAGAGGCCAGGGATATTGATATGACTTTGGTTGACGCTCAACAGGCAAGACGAGTATTAGACAGAATTGTGGGCTATAAAATTAGCCCTCTTTTGTGGAAAAAAGTTAAGAGGCGTTTGAGTGCGGGCAGAGTACAGTCTGCTACTATGAAGCTGATTTGTGATAGAGAAGAAGAGATCCAAAACTTCGTGCCCGAGGAATATTGGACAGTAGCGGCCGTGGCTCATGACGGCAAGAATAAATTTGACATACGGTTGGCTACTGTTAACGGCAAAAAGGCAGAACTTGGGAGTAAAGCGGAAACAGATAAACTATTAGCTGAAATAAAGAAATCGGAATTTGTGGTAGATGAAATAAAGACAGGGACTAAGGCTAGAAAGCCCAGCCCGCCTTTTACCACAAGTACATTGCAGCAGGAAGCGTCAAAGGCTTTAGGTTTTGCAACTAATAAAACTATGCAAATAGCCCAACAGCTTTATGAAGGGATTGACATAAAAGGAGAAGGCACAATTGGTCTTGTAAGTTATATCCGTACGGATTCTGTTCGAGTTTCGGACGAGGCTTATGCAGATGTCAAGGCTCATATTGTAGAAAATTTTGGAGCAGAATATGCTGCTGTGGAAAAGATAGAATATAAACAAAGAGGCCGCTCTCAAGATGCACATGAGGCTATAAGGCCGACATATACAAGGCTAAGTCCTGTGATTATTAAGGACTCACTGTCGCGTGATCAGTTCAAACTCTATAAGCTTATTTGGGAGCGGTTTGTAGCATGTCAGATGACCAGTGCTGTTTTTGAGACTTTGGGTGTTAAGATTAACGCAGGCAGAGCAGTTTTTCGTGCGTCAACCTCAGTTTTAAAATTTGCAGGCTTTTTATCCGTGTACAAAAGCACGGAAGAAGACGAAGACGATGATACGGGCAAAATTCCTGAGCTTAAGGAAGGTAAAAAACTTAAAGCCTCAGATGTAGAAGGTACGCAGCATTTCACTATGGCACCGCCAAGATATAGTGATGCAAGCCTTGTAAAAAGCCTTGAGGAGCTTGGGATAGGGCGCCCAAGTACCTATTCTGCCATCATAACGACAATACTCCACAGAGCTTATGTGGTAAAGGAGAACAAGGTTTTCTACCCCACAGAGCTTGGAGAAATCGTAAACGAGATAATGGAAAACAATTTTGGTGATATTGTTGATATTGACTTTACCGCTAAAATTGAGAATGATTTGGATAAGATTGAAGATGGCGGCTTGGAGTGGAAAGAGCTAATCAGAAGATTCTACACCGAATTTGAACCGAGGCTTGCAGAGGCGGAGGAGAAAATAGGCGAAATTACGATAGAAGATGAAAAGACGGATATTATATGTGATAATTGTGGAGTTAACATGGTAATTAAGTATGGTAAATTCGGTAAGTTTCTTGCGTGTCCATCTTTCCCCGATTGCAGAAATACAAAGCCCTTCTTTGAAGAGGCAGGTGTGGGTTGTCCGAAATGTGAAGGTAAGGTGCTGATTAAGAAGACTAAAAAAGGCAGAAAATATTACGGGTGTGAAAATAGCCCTGACTGTGAGTTCATGTCTTGGAATAAGCCGGCGGGAGAGAATTGCCAAAATTGTGGAAACTACCTTGTAGAAAAAGGTTCGAAGACTAGGCGAGTTGTTTGTGAAGGTGATGACTCTTGCGGGTATTCACGTGAGTTTGTGCCGGCGGATGAGGATTAATAGTATCAAAAAAATAACGAAACAATTTTTTGAGTTTACTGAAGTTTAGAATCGGCTACAAGCCTTGCTTTGCAAGGACTTGTGGCCGCCGATTTCTCTTAGGCGAGTAAAGCCACTGTGCAAGCACAGTATACTTGCGGATTAAAGTCTGCGGCGCTGAGTACAAATCCGCATATGTAGGGAACGCGCCCCTGCGCATTCCAAATGCATCAAATGGAGACAACAACATGAGCTACGATATAACAGATGTAATCAAACGGAGTAAAAATTATAACGGTCTTTTAGAAGTGCTGGTGAATGATTTAAGCCATGCACTTTCTGCTCGTGTTCGTGCTTTGGATAGAGAGGGCACTGTTATATCCCATGCTGATGTAACAGATTCACATAATGGTAGTGAAGTGAGCCTAAGAGCTACATTGCCACTTGCTTCTTTCGATAATGCAGCGGGTAAGCTGGAGATATATCGATCGGAAGCTCTTAATTTGGACGAGCTTGAGTATGTGGGGCTTATTTCATCATACTTGGTGTTAGTTATTTTAGGCATTGAAAATAGCCGCCCAAAAGCATCACTTGTTAAAGCGGCGATTGGTGTCTTATCATATTCGGAACTTGAAGCAGTAGTCCATATTTTTAGCGAGATTGAGGGCTTAGAAGGGCTATTAATTGCTAGCAAAATAGCTGAAAAGCATCACTTAAGCCGCTCAGCCATAGTAAATGGGTTGAGAAAGTTAGAGTCTGCCGGTCTTATTGAAGCCAGATCACTTGGGGTTAAGGGGACGTACATAAAAATATTAAATGAGCAGTTGATCATAGAGCTAAGCAAGTTCGATAGGAGAGGGAAGTAATGGATAAAATCAGGCGCATTTATGTTGAAAAGAAATTGCCGGCAAATACAGAGAGTTTAAGATTTTTTTCTGTCATCAAGGACAATCTTGACATCAAAGGCTTAAAAGAAGCGAAGGTGATTAATTGTTACGATGTTGTGGGAATGAGTGACGAGCAGTATGCAAAATGCGTAGAGGCTGTCTTTTGCGAGCCGTCTGTGGATAATTATTACGAAGAAACACTGCCTTTGGGTGCAGATGAGCATGTCTTTGGCGTGCAATATCTACTAGGTCAGTATGACCAGAGAGCTGATTGGACTGAGGCCACTATAAGCATGGTTTTAGGTGAAAGTGCACCGGATGTGAGAGTAAAAACTTCAAAGTTCTATGTGCTTAAAGGGGAACTGAGTGATTCGGAGATTGAAAGGGTTAAGGCGTATACGATAAACACAGTTGGCTCTATGGAGATAGGTATTCAAAAACCTGAAACCCTTAACTCTACTTATGGCAATCCGATAAATGTTAAGAGTATTGAGGGTTTTATCAATATGTCAGAGGAAGAGCTTATAGGTCTTTGCGCGAGCTTAGGCCTTGCAATGAATTCCGCCGATATTCTGCATATTCATGAATACTTTAAAAACACTGAAAAGCGTGACCCCACAATAACTGAGATTCGGGTTTTGGATACATATTGGTCTGACCATTGCAGGCACACTACTTTTTTGACGGATATTACTAAAGTGGAGATTGAGAGCGGGCGGTTTACGATACCTATCCAACTTTCGTATAAACAGTATTTAGCTCTTAGGGATGAAGTTCATGCAGGAAAGGACAAGCCACTGTGCCTGATGGATATTGCGCAAATGGGTATGCGATATTTGAAGAAAACGGGTGAGCTTAAAGGAATCTTTGAATCTGAGGAAGTTAATGCATGTGCTATAAAGGTTAGGGCGAAAGTAAATGGCAAGGAAGAAGATTGGGTTGTGATGTTTAAGAATGAGACACATAATCATCCTACCGAAATAGAGCCTTTCGGCGGCGCATCAACTTGTCTGGGAGGAGCTATAAGAGACCCTCTTTCAGGCAGAGCGTATGTTTATCAAGCTATGCGTGTCACAGGAAGCGGCGACCCTACTGCACCAGTAGAAAAAACAATAAAAGGAAAAATTCCGCAGAGAAAAATTACAGAGACAGCGGCGGTTGGCTATAGCACTTACGGCAACCAAATTGGCGTGCCAGCAGGGCATGTTCATGAGCTATATGATGAAGGTTATGTGGCTAAGCGTATGGAGCTTGGTGCTATCATGGCAGCCGCGCCGGAAAGTAATATAGTAAAAGAACGTCCCGCAGATGGTGATGTGATTATACTGCTTGGCGGCAAAACAGGCCGCGACGGTATAGGCGGGGCTGTAGGCTCGTCTAAAACACAGACGGACAGCTCCGTTATAGAGGCAAGTGCTGAGGTACAAAAAGGCGATGCACCTTTAGAGAGAAAGATTCAAAGACTGTTTAGAAATCCACAGGCCACAAGAATTATAAAACGGTGTAATGACTTTGGAGCAGGCGGAGTATGCGTGGCAATTGGTGAGCTTGCCGAGGGGCTTGAAGTTGATTTGGATAAAGTGCCTGCGAGGTACCCGGGGCTTGATGGTACGGAACTCGCTATAAGCGAGTCACAAGAGAGAATGGCGGTTTGTGTGGCGAGTTCGGATGTGGATGAATTTATACGCCTCTCCGCTACGGAGAACTTGGAAGCCGTCGCTGTTGCAACAGTCAATAATTCCAGAAGACTGGTTATCAATTGGCATGGCAAGGCAATTGTCGATATTTCAAGAGACTTTTTGGATACGAATGGAGCTAAACAATATGCAGACGTTTATGTGGAAGCACCTAAAGCTTTTGCAGAGCGTACTGTCTCAGGAAATAGCCTTGAGCAGAAATGGCTTAATAATTTAGCGGATTTGAATGTTTGTGCTAAAAAGGGGCTAATCGACAAATTCGACTCGACCGCAGGAGCAGCTACAGTGCTTATGCCCCTAGGCGGCAAGTTCCAGTTTAGTCCGGCACTTTCTATGGTTTCTAAACTGCCCGTATTAAATGGTGATACGGATACGGCAACGCTGATGTCATTTGGATTTGATCCTGTTTTGTCTAGATGGAGTCCATACCATGGTGCTATGTATGCAGTTATTGATAGTGTCGCAAAAATTGTTGCCACAGGCGGTAACCCAGGTGAGATAAAGCTGAGCTTCCAAGAATATTTTGAAAGACTCAAGGGAAATCCTGTGAAATGGGGCAAGCCTTTTGCCTCGCTTCTTGGTGCGCTTAGTGCGCAGCTTGGGTTTGGAATAGCCTCAATAGGCGGCAAGGATAGCATGTCGGGCTCGTTCGAAGATATTGACGTGCCGCCGACCCTAGTAAGCTTTGCTGTGAGCCATACAGATGTGGATAATATTATTTCGCCGGAGTTTAAAAAGGCTGGCTCATCTATTTTTGCCATCTTCTGCGAATATGGTGATGATGGAGTACCTAATATCGAAAAGCTACGTGAGCTTAACGAGCTGGTTTACGAAAACATCGTAAATGGCAATATAATTTCTGCGCATACTATAGGTTTTGGAGGAATTGCGGAAAGTTTGTCTAAAATGTCGTTTGGTAATCGTATAGGCTTTGATATTGAAGTTGATGAGAGTAGGCTTTTTACAGCTAATTACGGTGGATTTATATTTGAAGTGGACTCGGTCGAAGCTGAATTTGGATATATATTTGATAATTTTAACACCGTTTATCTTGGGCATACTATAGAGGATTTAAATTTTGTTGTAAATGGCAAGCAGATAAAGCATTTTGATGCGCTAACGAGCTGGCTTTCGCCTTTGGAGAGCGTCTTTAATACGAATTTGCTTTTGGACATACCGTTTGAAGATAATAATTTGAATGTTTTGGAAAATAGCCCCAAAACTCTGCCGAAGCTTGGTATAGCAAGGCCCAAGGTTTTGATCCCCGTACTTCCGGGAACTAATTGTGAGTACGATACGGCAAAAGCTTTTGAAAGTGCCGGAGCTGATGTTGAAGTTTATGTACTCCCTGGTTTCACTCAAAAGTGCATAAATCAAAGCTTGAAAACATTAGCCGATAAAATCAAAGCTAGTCAAATTTTGGCATTACCCGGCAATTTTGGCGCTTGCGGCGAGTCAGATGGCAGTGGGAAATTTATTGCAGCCGCTCTTAGGGACATGCACGTAGTGGAGGGACTTGAGCATTTACTAAAAGCAAGTGACGGTCTTTTGATAGGCATAGGCGGAGGATTCCAAACGCTTGTGAGATTGGGGCTCCTTCCATTTGGCGAGATTATAAAGCCGAGCGCAAACAGTCCGACTCTTACGTTTAATAAAATCGGACGCCATATATCCGGCATAGCGAGTGCTAAAATAGTCTCAAATAAGTCGCCATGGCTGTGGCGGACTAAGCCGGGTGAAGTTTATAATGTCGCTGTAAGTTCCGGCGAGGGCAGGTTTTTAGCAAACGCGCAAGATTTAGAAAAGATGAAGGTGAGTGGGCAAATAGCTGCTCAATATGTAGACTTTAGTGGAGTTGGGGCTAATTGTTTTGAATTTAATCCTAGCGGCAGCGTATATGCTATAGAAGCTATTACGAGCTCGGACGGACGAATTCTCGGAAAAATAGGGCATACTGAGCGATATACGAAGGGATGCTTCAAGAACATTCCGGGGAATTTCGAACCTGGGATTTTCTTGGCGGGAGTAGAGTATTTTGCGTAGATTTTCGTAATTATAGACTTTTAAGTCGACAAGCGGCTTAAAAGTCTCAACACTCATACTTTTCGCTGCGAAAAATATGAGTATAGGGATGCACGTTAAATTTAAAACGTCTAAACGTACAAACTCGTTTAGAATGCTTAAATTTAACTCACTATACAAACATATAAAAGGGGATAATCATGGTAAAAATTGGCATTAATGGATTTGGACGTATCGGTCGGCTTGTTTTCAGAGCGGCTCTAGGCAGAGAAGATGTTTCGGTTGCTGCTATCAACGACCCGTTTATTGACGCAGAGTATATGGTTTATATGCTGAAGTATGACTCGGTCCATGGTCGCTTTAATGGCGAGGTTTATGCGAAAGATGACAAGCTCGTTGTAAACGGGAAGGAAATATCAGTTTTTATGAGCATGAAGCCGGAAGAAATTCCTTGGGGCAGTGCAGGTGCGCATACGATAGCGGAATGCAGTGGTGTGTTTACGACTATTGATACAGCAAATGCCCACCTTACGGGCGGCGCAAAAAAAGTTGTTATCTCAGCACCAAGTAAGGATGCCCCGATGTTTGTAATGGGTGTAAATCAGGATAAATACAGCCCTGATATGGATGTGGTTTCAAATGCTTCTTGTACTACTAACTGTCTTGCGCCCCTGGCTAAGGTAATAAACGACAATTTCGGTATTGTTGAAGGGCTTATGACCACAATCCATGCGATGACCGCGACGCAACTAACCGCTGATGGCCCGTCAAGAAAAGATTGGAGAGGAGGAAGAGCTGCATCGGTTAATATTATCCCATCATCTACAGGGGCTGCCAAGGCTGTAGGCGAGGTAATACCTGAACTTAAAGGCAAGCTTACAGGAATGGCATTCCGCGTACCTACCATTAATGTTTCCGTAGTTGATTTAACTTGCCGCTTGGAAAAAGGCGCTACCTATGAAGAAATTAAGGCCTGTATCAAAAAAGCATCTGAAACAAATATGAAGGGTATTTTAGGCTATACCGACGATGCGGTGGTTTCAACGGATTTTATCGGAGAAGAATGCACGAGCGTGTTTGATTCGCTTGCGGGCATCTCACTAAATGATAATTTTGTTAAGCTTGTATCGTGGTATGACAATGAATGGGCTTATAGCTGTAAGCTTATTGATTTAATTTTGCATATGTCGAAGGTGTAAGAAGCTTGCTTTATATGTCTAAAGCCGCCCATCATTGGGCGGCTTTAAGTTTGCATTTAAAATAATGAAGTTGCGGTAATCTAATTTACGTAAATAGGTTGTGATTAATGGTCCCATCGCTTGGATAAAACCGCTGTTTTTTATGTCTTTCACATCATGCACTTTCTTTAGTGTCTTCTACAGTGACGATGCACTCCAGCGCACGCCTGCGTTCAGTTTGGCTCACGGTAACTGTTAAGTTTTCATATTTGAATGAATCGTCTTTTTCGGGGATTTTACCTAAAACATCTAAAATCCATCCGCAGATAGTTGGCGGTAAGTCGTGGTTATCATCTTTTGGCAAGCTAAAGTGTTCAAAAAAGCCATGGGTATCTGATGAGCATATAACCTTGTAGCTGTTTTCACCAAAAGGAATGATAGGTTCGATTACCTTATCACTTTCATCCCAGATCTCTCCAACCAATTCTTCCAAAATATCTTCCATTGTCACAATTCCATCAGTGCCTCCATGATCGTCAATTACAATAGCCATCTGACTTTTTTCTTTTTGCAATAGCTTTAGCAAATCGCCAATATCCATTTGAGCGGGCACAAAAACCGCAGGACAAAGTATGCTCTCAAGTGCAACGCCATCTTTCATGACATAACGTAGGAAGTTTCTGGTATGTAGAATGCCAATAATATTATCAATGGAGCCATCGTATACGGGTATTCTAGAAAGTCCCGTATCAAAGAACAGTTCCGAAATTTCATCAGTAGCAGCATCTTTTGATATAGAAGCTACGTCAATCCGAGGCACGAGAATATCCTCAGCTTTTTGATCGTAAAACTCAATTACATTATGAATTAACTCCTTGTCACCGTCGTCTATAACGCCGTTACATCTAGCCTCCTCAACAAATGAGAGTAGTTCATCCTCGGTTATAGTCCTGTCATCCTCAGGTGTTTTGAATATGCGCACAAGTCCTTTTTTCCACCAAGCAAAAAACGCATTGATGGGAGTGAACAAAACCATAAAAAACTTCGCAATCGGTGCACAAAATAAGGCAATTCTTTCAGGGGATTCCCTAGCAATAGTTTTTGGGGTCACTTCCGCAAAGACTACAACCACTACTGCAAGGACGACCGTTGATACTGTTGCCCCAATATCCCCAAAGGCGTTAACAAACAACACAGTACATATAGAGGCGATGGTAAGATTTGCGACAGTAGTCCCAACCAAAAGGCTGGAAAGCAATCGATCAAAATCCTCATATAGAGCAAGCGCAAGCTTGGCGTTCTTAGATCCTTTATCCGCCATATTCTTTATGCGGATTCTATTTAGGGCGGTAAAGGCTGTTTCTGTTAAAGAAAAGAAAAACGATAGCAACAAAAGAACAAACAGCGCCAAATAGGCAGCTAAATTCCCAGCGTCGGTATCCATAATACACTCCTTTTATAGTTGGAAATAGACCTATGCAAACAGGTCTAATATTCAAAAAATGATTATACCACATCAATTTATCAAATGCTATTAAATATTTATGTTTTTTCATGGAAATCCAATTTGGTTATTACTTGACTAAACTATTGACGATTATGAAAATTTATGATAAAATTCCCCTGTTGTGTTTAAATCCAATATAGGATTTAACCTCATGAAATGCCAAAATGTATTTCGAAGAGCAGCAGGGCATAATATATACTGACATTTTTTTAGAACGTAATTTGCTTTAGCAAATTATTGACGATAATAGTTGCTGCATACTTTATGTAACAACTGTTGAAGGAAAAAGTGATAAAAAAATTGTGTGAAACAAGTTATGCGCACTGCTAGAGAGAAAATGAGGTGAATTGATATGAGAACAGAAGTTCAACCAAAGTATTTCCAATGCCAAATAAAGTGCAATTGTGGAAATGAGTTTATTGCGGGTTCGACCAATGAGAGCATTCGTGTTGAGGTGTGCTCTAAATGCCATCCTTTCTATACAGGAAGCCAGAAGCTTATGATGGGCGAAGGTAGCCGTGCGGAGAAGTTTAAGAAAAAATACAATATATAACTGTTTATACTGTTTCCTAAGTAGGCGTAGTTTTTGCCGGCTTCTGAATTTTTCGCTACCCAGTAAAGCTTCGCTTTACTTGAAACTTTGTTTCAGTTTACGCACTAGAAGCGCAGCAAACAAAAAAACTTGTCATATTAAAACATAGTGATTTTCTATGTCTTTTCAGGGAGCAGTTTAGAGCCTGTCTTTAACCTACATTTGGAGGTGTTAGACGGGCTCTATAGCTATGCCGGGAAAGAATGATGCTTAACTCCCCGGCTTTTTTGCGTTTACCACAGAAGGCGTAGTTTTTGCCGGTTTATGGACAAAAACGTCAGCTGGTTTTTTAAGCGTCGCTGAAAGAATCTTACCACAGAAGGCGTAGTTTATGCCGGTTTCTGGACAAAAACGTCAGCCGGTTTTTTCAGCGTCGCTGAAAGAATCTTACCACAGAAGGCGTAGTTTATGCCGGTTTCTGGGCAAAAACGTCAGCCGGTTTTTTCAGCGTCGCTGAAAAAATCTTACCATATTCAGCAAAAGAGGTATTTAACATGGATAAAGAAAAAATAGGGTCACTAGGCGGACAAGCGGTTATTGAAGGCGTCATGATGCGCAGCAAAGATGTGTATGCACTTGCGGTGCGCGGCACAGACGGTAATGTGACAGTTGAGCGTAAAGAACTTAAAAAGAAAAAGGCGAACCTAATGAAGATACCTGTTTTGCGTGGCGTCTCGGCTTTTGTGGATTCGATGATTCTAGCTATCAAGATTATTACGCGCTCGGCGGAGCTTGCGGGGCTTGATGATGAGAGCTCAGATCCCGGCAAGATAGAGCAGTTTCTAAGTGAGAAGCTGGGCGAGAGGTTAAATGACATAATAATTTTCATAGGCGTAGTGATTACTATAGGCCTTTCGGTGGGACTTTTCATGATGTTGCCTGTGTTTATAGGCAGCTTATTTGCCGCAATAACTAATTTGGGTGAACATAGTTGGGCATTCGGCATAATAGAGGGTATCGTTAGGTTCGTCATATTTATTTGCTACATCTATATAATTTCACTCAACAAAGATGTTAGGCGGGTTTATGCATATCATGGTGCTGAGCATAAGACAATCAACTGTCTTGAGCATGGTGAGGAGCTTACTGTGGAAAACGTAGCGCGTCACTCTAGATACCACAAAAGGTGTGGCACTAGCTTTCTGCTGTTTGTTATGGTTATTTCGATGTTGCTTTTTCTTTTCGTTAGGACGGATGATTTTGTAATTAGAATTGCCTCAAGGATTTTATTTGTGCCGGTGATAGCCGGAGTTTCATATGAAGTTCTTAGATGGGCAGGCAAAAGCAAATCTAAATTTGTGGAGATTGTGAGCTATCCTGGGATCAAATTACAAGGCATGACCACTAAAGAGCCTGATGAGGCTCAGATAGAATGTGCTATCTTAGCCACAAAGGCCGTTATTTCTGATTAGACAATCCAAATTAATCTTAAATCCTTTTTCAAATCTAATGTGACACACCTTAGGAGGCTATATAATTGCCTGACTTTTTGGAAAATGTCTTAAGGAACGCGAAGAAAGTGTTAAGAGAATCCGGGATAGAATCTTGGGCGATTGACGGGGATATTTTGATGAGCCAAGCCGTGAAAATGCGTAAGGAGTCGCTAATAACCCAAAATAGATATATTCTGTCTAGTGAAGAGGCTGAGTTATTCGCAACATTTGTCGAAAAGCGGCAAGGCCATATGCCTATAGCTTATATCACAAATCGTGTTGAATTTATGGGATTAGAATTTTTTGTTGATGAAAATGTTCTGATTCCACGCCCGGATACAGAGATTTTGGTAGAGGCGGCTATAGAGCATATAGGTAGAAGTGGCGCAACAACCATTCTCGATATGTGTACGGGAAGCGGAGGAGTTGCGGTAAGTATCGCTCATTATTGCCCGGAAGCGGAAGTTACAGCCGTAGATATTTCACGGAAGGCTCTTGATATAGCTAAAATAAACGGCAAGAAGAATGAAGTTTTCATAAACTATATCGAAAGTAATATGTTTGAGAACATCAAAGGCGTTTTTGATATTATTGTCTCAAATCCACCGTATATAACTAAGCATGAGATGGGGGAGCTTCCTGATAATGTAGCGAAGTATGAGCCGCACTTGGCTCTGTATGGCGGTGAGGACGGTCTTTTGTTCTACAGGCAGTTATCAAAAGCGGGGAAATACTTGCAAGATGATGGTATTATAATGATAGAAATTGGTGCATACCAAAAAGACGATGTAGTAAATATTTTCCGAATAGAAGGATTTTGTCTGAAATCTGCTCTTAAAGACCTTGCTGGTCTTGACAGAACGCTCATTTTCGGTAAAAATATAGGTTAGTAGAATAAGAGTCCAGTAATTCTTGAAAGGGTGGGTTTACTTTGTTTGACAGGCTTTCAGAGCTTGAGAAAAAATATAATGAACTATCGGAAAAAGTTAATTGTCCGGAAACTATCTCAAATCAAAATCTTTGGCGAGAGCTCATGAAAGAGCATAGCAATCTCGGGCCCGTGGTTGAAACATACCAGCAATACAAAAAAATTACAGTAGCTATAGCTGAAGCCAAACTGATGCTTAATGAAAATCTTGATGAAGAGTTCAGGCAATTAGTCAAAGAAGAGCTCAAAGAAAATCAGGAAAGGGTCGAGACGATTAGCGATGAGCTTAAAATTCTTCTGCTTCCGAAAGACCCGAATGATGAGAAGAATGTTATAGTTGAGATAAGAGGCGGCGCAGGCGGCGATGAAGCTGCACTTTTTGCGGGGGTTCTTTATCGTATGTATTCCAGATATGCTGAGCGAGCTAGATGGAAGACGGAAATACTCTCGTCCAATGAAAATGATTTAGGTGGGTTTAAAGAAGTAGCTTTTATGATACACGGCAAAAATGCCTATTCAAGGCTTAAATACGAATCGGGGGTGCATAGAGTTCAGCGCATTCCTTCTACCGAGTCTAATGGGCGTATTCATACGTCCACAGTTACAGTTGCGGTGCTTCCTGAGGCGGAAGAAGTTGACGTATCGCTTGATTTAAATGACGTTCGTATAGACGTTTTTAGATCGTCCGGGAACGGCGGACAGAGTGTTAATACTACGGACTCAGCAGTTAGAGTTACTCATGCCCCTACGGGTATAGTTGTGAGCTGTCAAGATGAGAAGAGTCAGCTCAAAAACAAAGAAAAGGCTCTGAAAATACTTAGGGCCAAGTTATATGAACTTGAACTTGAAAAGCAGCATAGTGAGCTTTCAGCGGAGCGTAAAAGTCAGGTTGGAACTGGGGATCGATCAGAAAGGATACGCACGTATAATTTCCCGCAAGGGCGTGTGACAGATCACCGTGTGGGGCTGACCCTCCATAGACTTGAGGGCGTGCTTGACGGGGATTTAGACGAGATAATGGATACGCTCATTACAACCGACCAGGCAGAAAAGCTTAAGGCTACGTCGCATGGGTAATTACAAAAATGGCGAAGCCATTTACGTGAGTATGCATAGAGATGAATCAACCTAACTACCCATAAAACTGTGTTCTTTTTGGCGAAGCTTGATCAGATATTTGACTAGAATTAGTAGACGATTCTCCTCAGACGGGTATATACCCGGACAGGGCAAGTGGGCGTTTTCAGGCACACTTACGTAGGTCGGGCAAATGCTGCTGTACAATCACAGCTTACCTTGCGGATTAAAGTCTGCAACGCTAAAGCCTTATTTTTGCGGTGTAAGGGTGGGCAGGATAAATATTTTGGCTCATGTGATGAGAGGATAAAGGACGGATTTTATGGAAAAGGCCATAGAAAAAAGAGATTTGAAGTTTTACTGGACAATGTTTAGGGCTGTTCTAAGCGTTTGTCTGTTTACGTTTGGCGGAGGACTTGTAATCGTTCCTCTTTTGCGTAAGAAGTTTGTTGAGGGACTTGGCTGGTTTGAAGATGAGGAAATGATGGATTTGGTTGCCATCGCTCAATCAACACCGGGGCCAGTCGCTATAAATTGCTCAACGTTAATAGGTTACAGGCTGGCAGGAATTCGCGGCGCACTAGTAACTGTCTTTGCAGCACTTTTGCCGCCACTTGTTATAATAACTATCCTTTCTATTGCCTATGAAGCTTTTAGGGATAATACAGTTGTTAGGATGGCACTCAGAGCCATGCAAGCGGGAATTGCAGCGGTCATTGCTGATGTTGCTTTTGGTATGGGTACAAATGTAGTTAAACCGAAGCAGGTACTGCCTATTGTCATTATGATTGCCGCCTTTATAGCTGCATTTTTCCTACGCATAAATGTAGCACTCATAATCATAGCTTGTGGATTAATCGGACTTTTTGCAACTTTATATAAACAGAGGAGGGCGAAGGGGTAATGGACTTTGGAGTGCTTCTTGACCTTTATGTAAGCTTCTTTCAAGTTGGGCTATTTAGCTTAGGAGGCGGGCTTGCAGCTCTGCCGTTAATTGAAGAGCAGATAATTACAAATAGAGCTTGGTTAACTCAAGCGGAATTTAACGATATATTGGCAATATCTCAGATGACGCCGGGGCCTATTGCAATCAACGCTTCTGTTTTTGTCGGCACAAGAATGGCAGGGCTTATAGGCTCTATAGTAGCGACACTTGGCTGTATTACTGCTCCTGTTTTAATGAGTCTTGGCATGATAAAGCTCTACACAAAATATAAAAGTTTAGCCATCATGCAAGGTATTTTGAGCTGCTTAAGGCCGGCTGTTGTTGCGTTAATTTCTTTCGCAGGCATGAATATATTCTTAACTGCGATGTGGCCGGACAGTAGCACAATGAGAAGCTTGCAAACAGTAGATTATGTGGCTCTTTTTCTATTTGTGGCGGGCTTTGCCGTACTTAGAAAGTTTAAGATAAACCCTGTTTTAATAATGCTAAGCTCCGGAGTTATAGGAGTTGCGCTATATTATGCACTGGGGATTGATGTGATATAGAACCTGTGTTCTAAAAGGAGGATACTATATGGAAAAGAACGACCATACTTGCGGCGAGAATTGCTGCGGAGGAAGCTGCGGTTGTAGTGGAGACATGCCGACTATAACTTTGACTCTTGAGGATGATTCTGAGCTTGAGTGCAATGTGCTTGGCACATTTGACGCTTGTAATAATGAATATATAGCTCTTGCGCCGATAGACGACGATGAAGTCATGATTTACAAATTCTCTGAAGATGATGAGGGTAATATATCGCTTGCTTTAATCGAGTGCGATGAGGAGTTCGAGAGGGCGTCAGATGCCTTTTATGAACTTTTTGGCGAAGAGGAAGGCGAGGATTAGTATTTAATAAAAAACATTACAAGTAAGCTGGACAGTCGCGCGGCTCTTTAGCCGTGAGGAAAGTCCGGGCTCCATAGGGCAAGGGTGCCGGGTAATACCCGGTGGAGGCGACTCCAAGGAAAGTGCAACAGAAATAAACCGCCCGGCTAAATTAAGCCGGGTAAGGGTGGAAAGGTGAGGTAAGAGCTCACCGTTTCTCGGGCGACCGGGAAAGCTCTGTAAACCCCACTCGGAGCAAGACCAAACAAAACTTATGGGGGCTGCCCGTCCCGTTTTAGGTAGGTCGCATGAGCCTTAAGCGGCAACGCAAGGCCAAGATAGATGACTGTCCATGACAGAACCCGGCTTATAGGCTTGCTTGTATTATTAATATATTGATATAATTGAAAATAGTTATTTTTTAAGGTTAGTTATAGCTCTACAGCCAGGAGGTGTGAGTATGAGCCATCCATTGATCCCGAACAAGTCAAAATGGCAAAAAGTGGAGCATGCGAATACTAAAATGGCGAAAGTGTTTAGTCCTCAACCACACTCTGATAATGCGTTTGAGCACATGGCAGCTGAGGAATATATTCGATTTGTTGAAAAAGCTGAGAGTGACAGGCAATTCCGCATGGAAGATGAGCGCAAAAGAAGGCGACGTGCAAATCTTAAGCTGTACTCTTCCATGGCGTTAGGCACTATAAGTATTTTTGTCAGCAATACTAGCTATAACACTGGGAATCCGTCAGGATGGATTGCTATAATTTTTGGTGTAGCGGGTATTGCTTTTTTGATGAAGTATGCAGTTGGTCCTTATGGATCGAGTCTTGGCTGGAAAGGTATAGTTGGTTTTTGTTTGTCGATTTGGGGCATTATTGTCAGTATCGGGGCGCTTTGAACGGTTGCTTATTCCAAATCACTTTAAAACATACCAAAGTGAAACAGAAAAGCTCTGGCTTTTAGAGTTTTCTGTTTCGCTTTGAGACTATTTTAAAGTAGATTTAATATACTCGTACTTTACTTAATTAATAATATTTTTAAATAAAGAAGGAGGTAAATATGCAGAAGGTAGCTAGAGAAGATTTATTTGGCATCAAATTTTTGTCCGAGGTCAGGCTCTCTCCTGATGGGAAACATGCCGCATTTATAGCAACAAGCGGCTGTCACAAGGATAATAAATACCGCAACTATATTTGGGTTTACGATTTTGAGCGCTCTCATCTTTTCAAGCTCACATCCTCAGGCGAAGATAAAAATATCGCATGGCTGGATAATGAGCATCTGATTTTCCCCGCTTCACGTGATGAAAAAGAAAAAGAAAAACTGAAAAAAGGTTTCCCGATAACTTTCTACTACTCAATCAGCATAAAAGGCGGCGAGGCGGAGAAAGTTTTTGAATTACCTGCCCGTGTCTCAAAATTAATGTGTGCATGTGATGATAAATTTGTAGTGCTCGCAGGATTTGACAATAATGCGGAAGATTTAAGCAAAATGGATGATTCCCAAAAGGAAAAATACTTCAAAGAAATGTCTGAAAATAATTCTGCGTACAAAATCTTTGATGAGATTCCTTTTTGGCAGAACGGCCCCGGAGTGACTAACAAAAAGCGTAACAGGCTCTATGTGTTTGATAAGGGTAGTGGTTCTTTTAAGCCTATCAGTGCGCCGCTTATGAATGTTATGGACGTTCATGTTGATGGAGAAAGGCTTGTATTTACGGGCGTTGAATTCGACTCTATCATGATTCAAAAGTCAAAGCTCTATACATATGATTTGAAGTCGGAAAAGCTTACGAAAATTGAGCTTGACAAGGATTACGCCATTGGGATTGTCAAACTATTTGGTGATAAAATAATGATGCAGGCCAGAGAATTTGAAACTATCAATTCCTATGAGAATGCTAAATTATACACTGTGCCTATGTCGGGTGGTGTGCCTGAAACTTTCCAAGCAGGAGATTTTTCTATTGGCAATTCTGTTGCCAGCGACTGCAAGTTTGGCAGTGGTGCTGCGCATAAAATGCATGACGATAAATTCTATTATGTATCAACAAGAGGCTATTCAAGCTATTTGTTTAAAAGCGAAGGTGGTAAGGAAACTCAGCTTTCTCCAGATGTCCCCGGTGGCATTGACTGCTTTGATATATCAGGAGGTAAATGCCTCTATGTGGCGGCGAGAAACAAAGGGCTTCAAGAATTATACCAGCTGGACTTAGCTAGCGCCGCAGAGACAAAAATTTCTAACTTTAACGATGAATGGTTAGCAGAATATGAGATAAGTTATCCGGAGCACTTCACCTTTGAAAATAGGGATGGCGTAGAGCTTGACGGTTTCGTAATTAAGCCAGTAGGCTATGATAAAAACAAATCGTACCCTGCGATACTTGATATTCATGGCGGGCCGAAAGCTACTTATGGCGATATTCTTTATCATGAGATGCAGCTTTGGGCTTCAGCTGGCTATTTTGTGTTTTTTACGAATCCGCGCGGCTCTGATGGCAAGGGTACAGAGTTTGCCAATATTGTCGCTGAGCGTTATATGAATTGGGATTATAACGATGTTATGGACTTTACGGATAAAGTTATAGAGAGGCACCCTGAGATAGATGTGGAGCGTTTGGGCGTGACGGGCGGCTCGTACGGCGGCCTTATGACTAACTGGATTGTAGGACATTCTAATAAATTCAAGGCAGCAGCTACTCAGCGCTCGATAACTAATTTTGTCAGCAAATGCTTGACTACAGACATTGGCTACTACCATAACCTTGACCAAATGGGTACGGACCCGTGGACGGATTATGAAACCTTCTGGAATAAATCACCGCTTAAATATGCTGATAAGGTTAAGACACCGCTTTTGTTCATCCATTCAGACCAGGACTACAGATGCTATATGGCGGACGCTTTCCAAATGTTTACAGCACTTAAGATGTTTGGTGTAGATACAAGGATGTGCCTATTCCACGGTGAAAATCATGAATTATCAAGAAGCGGTAAGCCTAAAAATAGGCTTAAAAGGCTTGAGGAAATTACGAATTGGTTTGATAAGTATCTGAAATAAGACTACTTTAGGAGGTGCCTAAAATGAGCGGAAAAACAGCATACGAAGCAATCGAAAAAGCTCGCGCGGAGCTTAATGATTTAAGTCTGGGAATTTGGAAAAATCCTGAAGGGCCTTATGTAGAAAACTTTGCTTGTGAAAAAACGGCTGAACTTTTGAAAAAGTATGGTTTCAATGTTGAAGTGGGCGCTGGCGGCGTAGACACTGCAATAAAAGCCACATGGGGCTCAGGCAAGCCTGTGCTTGGATTCTTAGGCGAATATGATGCACTCCCCGGCATGAGCCAGGAAGTGGCAGTGGAGAAAAAACCTATAGAAGGGCAAATGTTTGGGCACGGTTGCGGGCATAATCTTTTGGGAGTGTCACATGTCGGTGCAGTTATCGGGTTGAAAGCCGAGATGGAAGAGAGAAAACTACCGGGGACAATAATCTACTACGGCTGTTCGGCGGAAGAAGTTTTGACGGGTAAAGGTTTTATGGCGAGAGACGGTAAAGTGTTTGAAGGGCTCGACGCTTCCATTGCGTTCCATCCGATGACCACAAATTTAGTTACCAGAGGGAATTCTTTGGCCCTAAATTCGGTGAAGTTTCACTTTAGGGGAGTTACAGCCCATGCCGGCGGAGACCCACATAACGGCAGATCGGCACTTGACGCTGTTGAGATTACTAATGTTGGATGCAATTATCTTCGCGAACATGTTACCACAGATGTTAGGATGCACTATGTTATTACCGAAGGAGGCACGGCACCAAATATAGTGCCTGATTACGCTTGCGTTTGGTATTACGTGAGGGCGCCCAGAAGAGAAATTGTCGAAGATGTTTATGCCAGACTTGTTAAAGTAGCAGAAGGGGCTGCGCATATGACAGAAACTAAGCTTGAAGTGGAATTTATGGGCGGCTGTTACGAGACTATGAACAATCATGTTCTTGTGGATTTGATTCATAAAAATATGAAAGAAGCTCCTCAGGATGAATGGAGTGCTGAGGATATTGAATTCGCTACAAAGTTAAATGCTACTACACCTCATCTTCATGAAGCGGCACTTAAGCGCCTAAATTTGTCGGAGGGAACTCAGTTGCATACGGGTGTTGCTGAAATTGGCACTAATGGCAATTTTGGCTCGACTGATGTTGGCGACGTTCACCATATGGCTCCGGGTGTGTTTTTTACAACGGCTTGCTACAATATAGGTGCGCCTGGTCATAGCTGGCAGATTACGTCATGCTCTGGCTCTACCATAGGTGAAAAAGGCATGACTTATGGAGCAAGAGCTATGGCCAAATTTGGCCTTGACTTAATCGAGAATCCTGAAATTTTGGAAAAAGCTTGGACAGAGTTCAATGAGTCCATGGGCAGTAAAAAGTATCAGTGCCCTATTCCTGAGGGCTTGCCTGTTCCGAGTAATAAGTAAATTTTAGTAAAAGTGTCCAAGTAAAACGCAGGATTTTTTCTGCAAGGCAAAGAGCAGACAATAGGAACCCGTCGTACCCGTTGCACGCAGTGGGCGGCGCTTGCGCCGTTTTTGCCCCGAGGTCCCCGAAAAACGAAGTTTTTTGGGGTGGGTCAAAGGCAAAAATTCTGAGACGTTTACCCAAAGGCAAACTAGGTGGCACCGGCAAGAAGGCCGGACACCCGAAGGGTGGCTTTTCGCAACGCGAAAAGTGCTGAGGCACCGGCAAGTCTGGTCGTAAATGCTTCGCATTTACTGCTCGGCCTAGCATCCCGGAAGGCCGGACGCCCTCAGGAGTAACCGGACACGCACAGCGTGGCTTTTGCCGTAGGCAAAAGTTTTGAGCGGCTTTTCGCGGAGTGAAAAGTGCCGACGGAGGCGATGACGAATTGCAGAAAAAAGACAAGGTTTAGTGGACGCTTTTAGAGTGGCTTATAAAAGCCGCACATGCATACAAACATGTGCGGCTTTTTGTATTACCAATAACAATTCCAAGACTATAGCAAATTAGCTTTTCATTGATTCAATCTGCACCTAAAACGCCCAAACGTTTTTCGACTTGATTTCATCTTTAATAATTTTGCTACGCAAAATCGCTCGCTGCGCTCGCGCCCGATTCCTTCGGGTACTACATGAAAACTATTGCAACTCAAGTTCAAAATCATCCTTTACAAAACTTGTCAAGGACGCTCTTCACACTGAAATGCTGTAATTGCCTATTATTTATGTGAGATGGAATTATTATTGCGAGCATGATCATGATCGCCGTCACGTACCCTGCGGTACATGCTGAGACAGTATAAGCCGGCTGCTCCTACGAGTACGTAAATAAATCTTGATGCAACTGCTGACATTCCACCAAATATTCCGGCTACAAGATCATATTGAAAGAAGCCTATAAGTCCCCAGTTAATAGCTCCAACTATAACTAAGGTAAGGCAGAACCAGTCCAAAGGTCTTGCTCTCATATCAATAACCTCCAAAAGCGGCATGGATTTTTTATAGATTTTGAAATTTTAGCAGTGTTTTACTAAACCTACTTTAAAATAGTCCCAAAGCTTTACCAGAAAACTCCCAGAAACGGAGGTTTTTTGCCTCACTTTGGTCAGATTTGAAGTGATTTAGCTATAAAGGCATTTTTCTCACCCTACTAAAAGCTTCATGAAAATAAAAAACCGCTTTGAATTATTATTATCCTATAGAGACGCATTATCCATCATATTTTTAACAGTTTTTTCACAGCAATAGATTGAACCATTAAAGAGAATGTTTTGTCCGGCTTTGCACGTTTGTAATGCTCATCGTAAAGTGATAAATACTCGTTATACATATCGACTAATTCATCTTCATCATCTGATTTAATATAAGTCTCAAAAAAATGTCCAATTTCAGGAAGTGAATAAATTTCTTTTAACTCGTAAATCATAGCCAGAAGTATAAGATGGTTTTTAACATAATATCTTTTGCGCACTGGCGGCGGCATAATGCCAACTCTAATATAGTTTTGTATCATTGTCTTTGTAAAACTCATGCCAAAACTATCAAAAAATCTAATTACTTGAGATATGCTCATCTCTTTATTATAGTTGTTAATATTTGCTAAAATATTCCGGATCATAAAACACCTCTATGCGTCGACTTTAATTAAGCTTAGTATGCCCGAAGCCACCTTCGCCCCGCTCAGTAGAATCGAGCTCGTCCACTTCTATAAAGTTGGGCGTGCAAATTGGGGATATTACCATTTGCGCAATTCTAAGCCCACGGTTTATTTCAAATCTTTCGCGCCCATGGTTTATGAGAGGCACTTTTATCTCCCCCCTATAGTCTGAGTCAATTGTGCCGGGGGAGTTAAGTACGGTTATACCAAACTTAGCGGCAAGACCACTTCGTGGCCGTATTTGGGCTTCGAATCCGGGCGGGATTGAGATGTGGATGCCTACGGGTATGGTGATGAACTCACCTGGATCTAGGGTTTGTGATTCCGTTACATTGGCACGCAAGTCGAGCCCGGCAGAGCCTGGGGTGTGGTATTTGGGGAGTTCTAAGTCCTTAGCGTTTGAGGATTTGTGTATTAGGAATTGGTTAGTCATATGATCTCCTTGTTCTATAGCCAAATGCCCCTGTCACTGTCTCAGAGGCATCTGACTATAAGTCGATTACTTCCTAAGTGCTTTATTACCTTGTAACTATCTACATAATCACAAATAAGTTCCAGTTCCAAAAAACAAAAGATAATAGTGCCATAAAAACTATTGTTGAAAAATAGAAAGCTTTACGCTTATTTTCAATTTCATCTTTTTTCCAGCGCAGTATTGAAGCAATAAGCAGTATAGCTGCTATAGCCAGTATAATATAATTTATCCTAACATGACTCATTACGAAGGTAGTTGTTGGCATGATCATGACAGACAATGGGCCAAACATACCTAGTATCAGGAGGATATTGTTTATCGTGAGTAGCGTACCGCTAAGCAGCAAGCCATTACTTAAGTGATTAAAATGTGAAGTTTTCTTATCTTTTTTACGTAAAAACCCTATTAGAATGATTATGGGCATTATTAAAAAGAAAAGTATACTTATTCCAGCTATTATTGCATTGACTGCCAATGAAGTAATACTCTGGCTAAAGGTTTCAATAGTTGCATCAAAAGGAGCACTCATTGATATCCCAACAGGGCTACCGTTTTCCATTCTAAAGTAAAGCTCATAGCCTGCGCGAGAAAGGATGGCTCCTGATGATATAGCCCTAAAAACATAAGGCTCTACTTGCTGATAGATTACTGTTACACCTAATGCATTTACTGATATTGTACTCTCGTCAATAGCCTCTACTCTTATATTTGAGCCAATTAAAAAGTTTATAGGTTCAAACACATTGCCCTCATGACGTCGAAGCATTACAAAATTACCGGCTACAACCCTTGCATCGGGTAAATTATCTGCAGGAGGAGCTAAAGTGTTCTGGCTATTTCCAATAAGTAAATCCAATACTTTGTCGTTAAATATCAAAGCTCCATTAGCATTACTGAGGATAACAACACCAAACCGCTCTGATGGCACTATCGCAAACTCTGCATTAAAGCCGGCTGTTCCGCCGCTGTGACCAATAGAGGGGTAGATGCCATCGTAGCTTATAAATCCATGAAGCATTCCTCTCATTACGCTTGGGTTGAAATAACTTGGGCTAAGCATCAAATCCAGAGTATCCCGACTATTAAATAGCGGGCTATTTTCACCCTCAGCAGGGGTTAAAGCTTTGGCAAATTGTGCCAAGTCCTCAGCAGTGCCTCTAATTGAGCCTGCGGGATATATCGGCACATATACCCATGGAGCTTGAATAAAGCCACCGTTGCCATCAGGCAAATGCCCCCTAGCTTTAGATTGCACGAACTCATTATTGTTAAGGCTGTTAAACCAATCAGGCTGGTTTTTAGTATTGGTCATTCCAAGGATATCAAGAATATTCTCTCTCTCATAAGCTACAAAATCCTGCCCGCTAATATAGCTTACAACATATGCGGCCAGTGCACTTCCGAAATTTGAATAAGAGCTTGCGGTACCGGGCTCAAAAATTTGCCTGGGCTGCATCATTAGCAGCCCCTCCCGTAATGTGAATTCACTTTCAAGCGTTTCCGCATTCATAAAAGTATAGAATAAGAACTCCCCGAATCCGGCAGAGTGGTTCAAGAGATCACGCATAGTAAAGCTTTTTTCAAAATTAAGTTGGCGGCTTAAATCTTCAGGCAAATATATGTGTATATCCGCATCCAAATCCAGCAATCCTTGCTCCACTAGCTGCATAACAGATACATATACAAATAATTTATTGATTGATCCGAATTCTAAGACAGTACTCCCAGGGTCAACAGGTATATGCCTATCTATATCCGCATAGCCATAACCACGTGAAAAAATAATTTCTCCATCTTTAACGACAACGACTGCCGTGCCAGGAGTGAATTCATGCATATGGTTTGCAATTAAATCATCAACTCGGCTTCCCACTTCTGATAAGGGGATGCCGGTGGGAGTGGTTCGTTCGGTCATTTCTACTGCGTGAGTAGTTAAGCTTGGTGTGAATAAAGACATGGATACATACAAGACGGTAAGTAGTGTACATATAATTTTAGTTATTTTTTTGTAGTCCAAAAATTATCACGCTCTTTCTTTTATATTGATACTATTCCCTTATAGAATGAAACCATATTTTTAGATTGGAAACAATATAAGTCAACTAAATTAAATGCTGTGTATGAACACAAGCGATATACTGTAAGTGGTTAGTATGTGTTGGTAAGAGGTAATTTACCCAATTTGCCAAGAAAACAGTATAGTCTTACCTCGCAAGTCTATAATCCACATATAGTTTATACAATTATACATACACTCTTATATTTATTTTGTATTTTATAGTCAAATACGCCTATAACTAAAGAATGGCGCAGACGCCAAAATCATTCGCCTGCACCATTCAACTTACATCCATACCCTCTACTGCCTTGTATTTCCCATATTATATACATTCTCAAGGGCCGGAACCCGATCGACGAATTCTTCATTAGTACGTGTTTTAATCAGCATATCAACAACATTTTCCGTCATATCTACCGTGGTCATTTTACTCATAACACGTCTGATGGAATATACTGCATCGAGCTCAGATTGATTCAAAAGATTCTCTTCTCTTCTTGTGCCTGATTTATTTATATCCAAGGCAGGGAAAATTCTTTTTTCGGAAAGCTTCCTGTCAAGTACAAGCTCCATATTGCCTGTGCCCTTGAATTCTTCAAAAACGACATCATCCATCCTAGAACCGGTGTCCACTAGGGCTGTAGCGAGTATTGTGAGGGAACCACCATCCTCTATATTTCTAGCGGCTCCAAAAAATTTCTTAGGCATGTGGAGGGCCGCTGGGTCTAAACCTCCTGAAAGAGTTCTGCCGCTGGGCGGTACGGTGAGATTATAAGCTCTAGATAGCCTTGTTATGCTATCTAGCAATATAATTAGATCTTTGCCTTGCTCGACAAGCCTTTTAGCGCGTTCCAGTACCATCTCAGCGACACGCTTATGGTGTTCAGGTTGTTCATCAAAAGTGGAGTAAACAACATCAGCATTAGGCCCTTCGATAGAGCGTTGCATATCGGTAACCTCCTCAGGGCGCTCGTCTATAAGAAGAACAATTAAATGCATGTATGGATGGTTTACTTTTATTGCATTTGCAATTTTTTTGAGCAGTATTGTTTTGCCGGCCTTTGGGGGCGCAACAATCATCCCGCGCTGGCCTTTGCCTATAGGCGCAATCAAATCGATGAGCCTTGTAGAAAGCTCACGAGGTTCTGTTTCAAGTTTAATTTTCTCTAGGGGGTAAATAGGAATGAGATCTTCGAAATTTTTACGTTTAAGAGCAGTTTCCGGCAGATCGCCATTGATTGTTTTTACATATAGAAGTGCTGCGAACTTTTCATTTTCTTTTGGTATTCGAATATTGCCTCTTACTAAATCGCCTGTTTTTAGGTGGAAACGTCTAATTTGTGACGGTGATACGTAAATATCTTGCGATCCCGGCAGAAAGTTCTCCATCCGCAAGAAGCCGAATCCGTCAGCCATAATTTCAAGGACGCCTTCCTCAGTGATGCCGCTGTCTAACTGTTCTATACCTTGCTGTTTGGCGAAACCTACACTGTCAATGCGCTCGGCAGCCTCAGCAGAGGCAGATTTTCTAAGGGGGCGAGTTGGACGTTCTAAAGGTTTTTCAAGGGCAGGCTTTGCAACAATTTCATCAGCTTTTACTGTAGATTTTTTCTTATGTTCCTCATTAATCAACTCGACTAACTCGTGTTTTCGATACTTCGCAATGCTCTTTATGCCAAGCTCCTTGGCAGCTTCTCGCAGGTCGTTTAGGCTCATACTATCTGAAACCATTATTTGCTCCTTTTATGTTATATAATATAAATATATTCACCGTAGTTGAAAACTATCAAACAAAGCTTGCTTTTTTATTCACAACATATCAATATTTGGATACTTTTATAACGATGCCTGCCGCAAAAGTGGTTTGGCCCATTTTTGCGGCAGACTTTATACTCTAATATGACTCAGGAATATACAGCACATCCCCCGGTCGAATGTTAGGTTCAGTTAGACCATTGGCGCGCAGTATAGCATCAATGCCTCTTGCGTGACCAAAGAATGTCGTTGAAATTCTGTAAAGAGTGTCACCGGGTTGAACGGTGTGTCTCCTCATGCCCTCAGTAGAAGCAGGGGGCGTCCCCGCTCCGCCATTGGATGCTGCGCCAGGAACTGATCCAGCGTCTGTGTTTTGAACCAAGAGCTGCCTCTCTAAGTCATCTATTTGTGAGAGGCGCTGATTATTTTCGTCAGTAAGGTCATCGACACGAGCCCTTAAAGCCATGTTTTCTGCTCTGAGAGTGGCAAGCTCACCGACATCTTCATCAAATTGCTCAATCGTTGCTTCAAGTTCATCTACTTGGCGGGCGACACTGTTTATATTAATTATTAAAACTACTATGACAGCAATCATAATTAAAAAAATAATGGCTATTATTTTGAAAATCGGAGCTCCATAAGAAGGCTGTGACACAGCGGCGGCTTGGGCTGATGCTTTTTCTCTTCTTTCGCCGCGCTTTGGTATCAGAGCTACTTCATCGTTTGACTCTTTTGGACGCCTTGGCCGTTGGCTGCCATCACGAGGCTCTTCCCTGGGCCTTCTTGTGCCCTCTTTCGGACGTTTTTTTGGTGGGAGTGCACGTTCTTCTTCGGTATTGTTTCTTGTGGGAACTTCCTCGGGAGATGCTGCAGGTCTTTTCTTTTGCTCAATTTCCGCATCCAACCCTAAATCAAGCCTTTTACGTTCATGATCAGTATATCCTTCCAAAAACTGTTTCCTGTATCTTTCGCGGCTGCCTTGATCTTCATAGGGGTCATCTTTAAGAATGTTTGGACGGCGAATCCTAACCGTGTCAGCCAAATCTTCTTCAGTCGGCGATGAATCCTCTATCTCATCAACGATCTCTTCTTCGGCTTCGTCCTCTACTTCTTTAAAGCCGGTAACAATAGCGTCATTATCACTTTTGGCGCGATCTTCATCATAGAAGCTGGTACTAATTTTTTCTCTCTGCACTTTTTGACTATTAAGTCTAATAGCTCTGACGGCAGGTTTATCAGTCTCCGCAATTTCATCATCTAAGCCGCTTATGAGCTTGCCGACTGTCTTGCGGCCAATTTCCTCATCGTAACCTAAGTTGTCGTTATTTTTTTTGTTTTTTTTATTCAAACCATCTTTACTATGGCGATTATTTTTTTCGTCCAATTTGCACCCTCCTTGCTTATCTTAAAAGTATATCCCTCGATATCTTACCTACAACAATTTTATTATACTACTACCCCTCATTATATTTTAGTTAGATAACCTGTGTCAACTCTAATTCATATAATAAGAAAATTATATTTTGTTAAGAAATTTAATGTATCAGCTCGACATAAACTTACAGTAAATCCCAATCAAAAATTACCTAAAATTACTTTGAAGTAAAATGACTATACCTCTTTACAGAAGCGGGAACTTTGTATATACTTATCATGTGGGTAAATGTTTATACTAAATCTGCTTTAATATAGTCCCAAAGATAGCAATTGTGGTTCGAAGACATCATCGGCTGCGTTTAGCATTGCTCAGCATCCGGCAATCCAAAACTTGCCAAAGATGTTTTTCACACGGAATTGCATCTTAATCAGAAAACTCCCAGAAGCCGGAGCTTTTCTGCTTCGCTTTGGTTCGTCTTAAAGTGATTTAGGTATAGCCCCTTGCTTTAGTGCCAATAGAGGAAGTGATGATATGAAAATTGAGAAAATAAGCGATAATCAAATTAAGTTTGTTTTAAATAAGGCTGACTTACTTGAGAAAAATATAAAAATTACAGAACTTGCATACGGCTCTGAAAAGACACAGGAGCTTTTTAGAGAAATGATGGAGCAGGCTTATAATGAATGTGGATTCGAAGCTGAGAATGCGCCCCTTATGATAGAGGCCATCCCCATTGCAGTAGATAGCATTATGATTATTGTGACTAAAGTAGCAAACGGTGACGATATCGAAGCTAAATTCAGTAATTTCTTGCCTAAATCAAAGGATTATAATGAGTTTCGCAAAAAAGACGGTGATTTAGGGAAACCTCATGAAGAAACTTTTGGCAATTTATCGCCTAAGCCATTTGCAAAGCCGGGTGCGAGGCAGGTGGGTAAATACTCGAAACTTCCTAAGACAAAAGTTTACGTCTATTCATTTGGCAAAATGGACGACGCTATCAATCTTTGCGGAAGGCTTCAAGATGTTTATGACGGGCAAAGTAGTATGCATAAATATAACGGTAAGTATTTTATGGTTTTCGATAATCGTCAGAGTAAAAAGAAGTCTGATGGACTTGAGAACCTCTTGAATGAGTACGGCACAAAGCATGTTTCGGGAGCAATTACTAAATACCACTTGATAGAGCACGGTGAAACTATGATAGCAGAATCTGCAGTGCAGATGCTGGCAAGAATTTGAACATAGCAATTTAGATTAAAACCCTGTGGCATACGCTTGCAGGGTTTTAGTGTATAGTCACTTCCTCCGAAAACAGTTACACTCAACCCGATTTTGTTACGCATACCGTCGTTGTCAGAACCCTGTGTGCCTTTGGCACGGCGGGAGCCTGCCTCCTAGATATACGAAAAAACCCTGCGCTTTTCGTAACAGTTTTATGAGAATGGACTATATATATGAATTGACTATAATCTAGAAAAAGAGGAACTAATGTCGTGAACCAAAAAGAAATCATTTCAGCAGTCCGCACACAAGCTACGGACTTAAATTGTTCGTATAACGATTTTGATAGGGAAGGTATTATATTTTGTGAAGCTAAAGAAAATCTAGGTAGGCGGCCATTCCCTCGCAATGAACGACATTTTGAAATGCTTACAATGGGAAAGTCCGTAATCGTTTCAGCTACATACTGCCGTATCTGTAAGAGCAATTAGATGGTATAGCTAAATCACTTTAAAACGGACTAAAGCAAAGCAGAAAAGCTCCGGCTTCTGGGAGTTTTCTGATGAAGCTTTGGGACTATTTTAAAGTAGGTTTAGTTTAATCTAGAGACGATGCTTTTGCTATGCCATTTGTACATGGATGTGGTTTTTAATTCCTTCCGGATAATCTGCATTCACTGCCACAACCGGATGATTTGGATTTTGAAGTTGTCGAGCGCAAAGATATCAAAAATCTCTATACCATTAAGGGCTTCGAACATGCTATACAATACGACATTAACCATCCACGCCCTGATGCAATAACTGCCACAAAGAATGGCAAGACTGTTGGAGTGGCGGAGGCAAGTGACGATTGTGAAATGCTTTGGCAAATAGGAATTGACGTGATACCGTAGTATAGAGACAGGGGTTTGGCAGCGATATTAACCAGTAGGTTAGCCACGGAAATTTTAAAGCTCGGTAAGATTCCATATTATGGAAGTGCGACAAGCAATATTGGCTCCCAACGAGTAGCAAATCGAGCTGGTTTCAAAATTGCATGGGCATGTGCCTATAGAGGCAGATTTGAAGATGGATTAACATCGCCAACCGGATGATTTAATCTGTAAAAAAATCCAACTTAATAATTCACCCTGACACCTGGGAAGATGGGTTGGGATGAATAATTACCAGAGATAGGCATAAACGAAAGGAATGCGAATGAATATTGAATATAAGAAAGGTTTGATCGGCATCACAGAAGATATGCTGGCAGGATTTTTCGCAGGTTGGCCAAATCCGCCAAATTCTTCGATGCATTTAAAAATATTGCAAAATAGTTACTGTGCTTTTGTTGCCGTCGATGCGGACTCTAATAGAGTTGTAGGCTTCATAAATGCTGTATCTGATGGCGTGCTTTCGGTTTACATACCGCTTCTTGAAGTTATAGAGCCCTATAAGAATAAAGGAATTGGAAGCGAACTTGTTAAGTTAATGCTTACAGAGTGTAGTGATTTCTATATGGTGGATATTTGCCATGATGCAGAGCTTGCTCCGTACTACGCTCGGTTTGGGGCTTGCCAAGGTTACTCGAGTTTGTTTCGAAATTTTAAGGCGCAGTCTGGGATGGGTCTATAAGAAATGGCTTCTACTAAATATTTTTATAAATAATTGCGTATATCGTCATTACGGGGCAGGGCTAGCAATGACGATGATTCGAAATGATTAAAAATATTCACTGATGAAATTGACAAGATGACTCTCTACCCCTACACCTCAAAAACCTCAGTATCCTCCAGTGCCTTCTCAATAAGCGGCTCAAGCCCTGACATAATCTGAGCCTCAATCCTCTCTATGATGGACGTCTTCGGTTTAGTCTCCGGATGTTTTGCAACGAATATAGTACAACAATCCTCATAAGGCCTTATGGAAATGTCATAAGTACCTATCTCATGAGAAAGATCAATTATTTCTTGCTTATCAAAGCCTGCTAGAGGTCTAAGTATCGGTAGCGTCGTTGCTGACTCCACAGCGTTTATACTGCGCAGGGTTTGGCTTGCCACTTGGCCGACGCTGTCGCCTGTTACAATTGCAAAACCGCCGATTTTATCACTTATCCGTTCGCCCATGCGAAGCATTACTCTCTTCATAAGTATAGTCATTTTTTCAGGAGATACATTGTCGTATAAGTAGAGCTGGATGTCTGTAAAAGGCACTGCGTGCAGCCTTTTTCCGCCTGAGAAGCGGGATAGCTGGCGGGCTAGATCCATAACTTTCTCCAGGGCGCGCTCTGATGTGTAAGGAGGGGAGTGAAAATATACCCCGTCCAGGCTCATACCGCGCTTTCCCATCATAAAGCCTGCAACCGGGCTGTCTATGCCGCCAGACAAAAGCAGCACTCCCTTGCCGGAAGAGCCTGCGGGAAGTCCGCCGACACCTTTGATTGTTTCCGAATATATATATGCGTCATTCCTAAGTTCAACGTGTAGGGAAACCTCAGGCTTTTTCATTGCAACTTTGATATGAGGATAGTGCTCAAGTATAAGAGAACCAATTTCGGCTGTAATTTCTAATGAATTAAGCGGATAATCTTTATCTGCGCGCTTTGCAAAAACCTTGAAAGTAGTGCATTCGGGTAGAGTAGGGTAGGCGTCTTTAAAATATTCAAGGGCAAGCTCACGTACTACGGAAAAGTCGAGTTCTGCGTTTATTATACATGGAGATACACCAAGCACTCCATAAACCACACGCACTCTTGGGATTAATGACTCTATATCCGTTTCGCCGTTTTTGTTGTAGATGACAAGTCGGCCTTGCTCCTTTTTTATGTAGTGACTGACTTCAAGGCTATCTATATTTCTACGGATTGCGGCTATAAGTTGGTTTTCGAATATATACCTGTTTTTGCCTCTGATTGCGATTTCTCCGTATTTGACCAAAAGAGCTTTTCTCAAGGTTTTGTCCTACTTTCTTATATATTTTCGTAAATGACTGACTTTTTCACATATAATTTCCACTGCACGCGTGGCCTCTTCGGGAGTGTTGCTGGGTGAAAAACTGAATCTGATAGCACTTTCAAAAACGGGTTTGTCATGCCCAAATGCATGAAGTGCGTTTTTTTCTTTGTCCTTTTTGCTGGAGGAACAGGCTGAGCCTGCTGAAGCGAACACGCCAGCTTCCGCCAGCGAGTGAAGAAGTACCTCCGAGCGTGTGCCTAAAAAACTCAAATTTAGTATATATGGCGAAAAATTACCATTTATATGGACGTCGCTTAAGACTTGCTCAAGCTTTAGTAGCTCGTCCTTTACGGCGAGGACTTTTAGGCTGTTTTCTTCCATGGCGGCAAAAGCCATGGAAGAAGCTTTACCGAGCGCGGCTATAGACGCAGTGTTTTCCGTACCCGAGCGCAAGCCTCTTTGCTGGCCCCCGCCCAAGATAAGAGGGATTATGCGGATGGATTTATTTAAAAACAGCCCGCCAACACCCTTAACGCAGCCTACCTTATGACCTGAGAAGCTGTAGCCGTCTACATAATTCAAGCTTACAGGAATTTTACCATAGCCTTGGACTCCGTCTGAAAAGAAATAGGTTTGATTATTCGACCGAGCCTTAACAGCTTTAGCGATAGCGTTAATGTCGTGTATATGTCCTGTTTCGTTATTGACATGAGCAATACTTACAAGTGCGGTATCGCTCTTCAAAGAATCACAGATTATATCTGGCGTAACGGTTCCTTTAAGCCAAGTCACTAAAAAGCCGTCAGCCTCAAGCTTTTTATAAACCTCCGTGACGGAAGGATGCTCTCCCATATGGGTTATAATATGGCGATGAGTGCGGGCTCTTGCAAGAGCCATACCAAAAATAGCTAGATTATTACTCTCTGTGCCTCCAGAGGTGAAATAGATTTCGGATTGATCTACTCCTAGCAACCTGCTGATAGTAGAGGCCGATTGAAGGAGCACTTTCTCGGCAGAAAAGCCCGCACTGTGGAGGGCTGAGGGATTAGCATAATGTGTAGTTGAAATTTCGTTAAAAAGCATAAGCACCTCAAGAGAAGGCTTAGTGCTGGCTGCTGCGTCAAAATAGATATATTCCATCTAAATTGCTCCTCTAATTAAATATCGCACAAGCTTGCCGGTAATTTTGCCCTATGGATTGCGTCAGCTCCTTCTGCACTTTTTCGCCTCGCTCACCTTATGAACGTCAGATTTTCTTGTCGGTGACCTCTAGCGTGCCTTTAGGCACGCGTCGTCGTTACCTCCTACGGCGGAACAAAATCCTGAGCAATCGTTGCCCAATATTTATTCCGCGGAGCAATATTCACCTAAAAATGCAAGACTCAAGGTCAAAGCACAAAATCCGGCTGTTTCACATCGTAGTATTCGCTTGCCAAGGCTTACTGGCAGTATACCATGGGCCTTTGCCAAGCCGGCTTCCTCATTACTTATGCCGCCTTCTGGACCTATGAATATAGCAAGGTTGTTGATATTAGAATGATTTTTAAGTATGCCGCTTACAGAGCATTTGCTTTCAAGCTCATATGGCATTAATGCGAGGTCATAGGTCGCCATTTGTTGCACGGCCGAATTAAAGTTTGCTAACTCCCCGATTTTCGGAATAATGCCCCGCCCACTCTGCTTTGCGGCACTTTCTGATATACTTTGCCAGCGGGATACTTTTTTGTCTGCATTTCCTGTAATTTTTGCTATTGACCGAGTACATTCCACAGGGACTATTCGATTTACGCCAAGCTCTACGCATTTTTGAACGATGAAATCCATCTTATCAGACTTCGGAAGTCCCTGAAACAGTGTCACCTGAACACGAGGCTCACAGGCGTTTGGGGAAGAACTCAGAACTTCAACACTTACGCCAGATTTTGAAAGCTCAGAAATGCGACATAAATGGTCAGTTGCACCACTGTCGCAGATTATAATTTCATCTTCGGGCTTAAGCCTAAGAACGTTGGCAATATGGTTAATATCGTCTCCCCGGATTGATATATCCGTACTGTTACTAAAAAAACGATGCATTTAGACCTCCTCGGAAGTAGTCGATTTTTCGTGCTTGCTGGAAAAATCTACCACCTAGCAACAACAGAAGCCCAATTATCCTTATGCGTCACTTTATCCACCACGAATCCTGCGTCTAAAAGTGCCTCTCGAACATCATCTAAACGCTCAGTTATAATTCCTGAGGTGATGAAAGCACCATCTTTAGCCAAGGACTTCTTGACTAGTGGAAGCAGTGCAATGATTATATCTGCCACGATATTAGCAGCGATTATATTATACTTTTTTTCATAAATTTCTGCTATAAGTTCTTTATCAATTAGAGCATTGCCTGCACGGATAGTGAGCTTGTCCATATTGATATTGTTAAGTGCGGCATTTTCAGTCACAACTTTTTCACATCCCGGCTCCAAATCGAGAGCAAATGCAGAGTCTGCACCAAGCATGAGGCTCACAAGTGACAATATGCCGCTACCACAGCCGATGTCTAATATGCGAGTTTCGGCAGTCACCATATCTTCCAAATGCTCAAGGCAAAGCTGGGTGGATTGGTGCAATCCCGTTCCGAAGAGATGACCCGGGTTTATTGCAAATACGGTTTTCTGAGAGCTGGCAGGGTTGTTATATTCCTCCCATTCAGGCCTGACAACAATGTTTTTGCCGATTTCAATGGGCTTGTAGTACTTTTTCCAATTGTCTACCCATTCTTCATCACTTCGAACCTTGTATTCAAGCAAAAGGCTGCCCATATTGATACCAAAATCAAATTTGCCGAGCTCGGATACGCCGTATTTAATGCGTTCCAAAAGAGTATATCCATGCTCGTCATGAGTCAGGTAGAGCTGAACGAAGAGGAAGTCTTCCTCGATATTCAAGAGCTCCTCATCGACATAATCCCAATTTTTTTCATCGGAAGCGAGGTGCGCTTTCATCTGAACACTGTCCTCAATCTGGACGGCCCCTGCGCCTAGTTCCATAAGGAGCGCACAAAGCGCTTCTACACCTTCTGAATGCGTGTGTATCTTAACTTCCAGCCATTCCATAATCAATTAAGCCTCTATTCTTTAGATTTGTCAAGAAAAAGCGTGCACAACACGCCGATTATTAAAAGCACAATGCCTGTTAATATGGGGAGCGGACCTTCGTATGCCTGCAATAAGCCGCTTTCTTCCACTAGTAAAAAAATTGCGCTGGAAACAAGACCAAGCACCGCGTAATAAACTTGACCTTCCCATCTGCTGAGTAAAAAAGACAGTATTTTAGCGATGAAAACTACCCCGATAAGTGCGCCAAGTGCAAACGGAACTACCAAAAGTACAGTCATAAACACGTATGAGGCCGCTTCAAAATTGCCGCTTAATACATACCTCACAAGATCAATAATCATACCAACAGCATTGTAAACCGTGCCGTATTGGCCTAGAAGCATAAGCATAACGCTTCCCGAAACGCCCGGAATCATCATAAACGACATAGAAATTGCACCTGAGGCGAATACCGTTCCAAAGTCTGAAGCACTTGAAAGGCTCTCAATGGCTATATGGCTTCTTTCCATGCCTGTATCCATGATATAAGTGACGATGAACATAAAGGCGAAGCCCAGTGCCGTTGCAAGTACATAGCTGGGTTTGAATTTAGCTTGTTTCATTTTCCTGAAAATTAAGGGGTAGGCGCCTAAAACAAGCCCTGTGAAGAATAAGTAAGATTGGAGAGGGTAGGCTTGACAAAGCCACAGGACTATTCGCGCAGAGGCTAGAATGCCTACAACGGCACCTAGTCCTATAGGGGCTAGAAAGAGGGCATTTTTCTTTATGTCTTTGTTAAAGTCAGATACAGCGTTTATGATGCCCTCATAAAGCCCCATGACTAGGGCAATTATGCTGCCGGATAGGCCGGGGACGACAAGGGCTATACCTATGAATATGCCTTTGAATGTGTTTATAATGAACATGAGGCCTCCTTAGGGGGTGGGGCTTATATTGTGAGGTAGTAGTCTTCGGGCCAAGCATACGGGTTTTCATATATTTATCCCAAATGAGTTGGAAATTGGATTTGCTGCGTATTATGCGATCAGGAAAAGAGCGTTGCCAAAATGCTTGGTATTTTGTATTTAGTGTAGGACTTTTTACGTCCGACTATCGTATGTAGGGTCGGGCTTCCACGCCCGACTGAAGTTAAAATAATAGTCATATGAATATCATTAGGCGTTATCTCATACTCTGGAACTTCTATATACATATCATTAGTACAAATATATTCAATTGTTTCTTGCGCTAGGACATCTAATTCGGTAAATTTTACAGACGATCGGGCTTGGAAGCCCGACCATATTATTTTACGAGTAGTTTTACCTTGTTTCCAGTACATATGGTTACAAAATATGCACCTGTACTGGAATAACCGTAGTCTTTCAGGCTTGCTCAGAATATAAGTTTTTCTCACCAAAACAAGCCCAATCCCTCACGCAAAGCAGTAAGTATTGTCCACAGAATAATAACGCCACAAACTCCCAGAACAATTTTATGAAGAGCTGTATTGCCGTTGTCCTTCACACGTTTTATTGCATCTATATGAACAAAAGGCATTGTAAATACTGCGACTAAAGGCAGGAAAAAGAAAAAACCTCCAGCCATCTTGGTGTCCTCCATCGACTTTATCGCTATTTTTTATCCTTCTTTTTTCCGAAAAAACCACTTTTTTTAGACTCTTCCACAACTTCCCCCGTATCTGCCGCGAAAGCCTTTAAGTGCTCCTTCTGACTCTCGCTCAGTTTCGTTGGAATCTGCACATTAAGAGTTGCATACAAATCCCCAGTAACTCGTGGATTCCTAACAGAAGGGAAGCCTTTGCCTTTCAATGTTACAACATTACCCGTCTGCGTCCCCGCCTTAACCGTATGTTTCTCAATGCCGCTCATAGTAGGTATGTCAATTTCTGAACCAAGAGCAAGCTTAGTAAACGAGATAGGTATATCAAGATAGATATTCATATCCCTACGTTTAAAATATGCATGAGGCACAATGCTTACACCTACAAGCAAGTCGCCGTGTTCGCCGCCGCGCTCACCCGGTTCACCTCTTCCACTAAGGCGGATGCTTTGACCGTTATCTATGCCTTTGGGGATATTGACCTCAAAAGTTCTTTGACGGCGCACTTTACCGCGCCCTGCGCATTTTTGGCACGGCTCTTTTATAATTTTGCCTTCACCACGGCAAATGCTACATGTACGCACAGAGGTTACAGTACCAAATATGCTTTGTTGTTGATAGCGTTCTTGACCGTTGCCGTTACAGTTTTTACAAGTTTCGGCATGCGTACCCGTTTTTGCCCCTGTGCCTTTGCATGTATCACAATTTTCGCTCACAGGCACAACGACTTCTTTCATGGTGCCCAAGAAGCTTTCTTCAAATGTAATGCTTATATTAGCGCGAACATCAGCTCCTCGTGCAGGACCTCTGCGACGGCTTGCGCCACGGCCGCCGAATATATCAGAAAAACCATCACCAAAGAATGACTCAAAAATATCACCCATATCAAAGCCTGCGCCGCTATATGTATAGCCGCCGCCACCGGCTCCAGAACCAAATGCCGAATGGCCAAATTGGTCGTACTGCGCTTTCTTTTTAGGGTCACTTAAAACCTCATATGCTTCGCTGGCTTCTTTGAATTTAGCCTCGGCTTCTGCATTGTCAGGATTAGCGTCCGGGTGGTATTTTTTAGCCATTTGTCTGTAGGCTTTTTTAAGTTCGTTTTCAGAAGCGCTTTTAGAAACGCCTAATACTTCATAATAGTCTCTTTTATTTTCAGCCAATTTTATTGCTCCCCCAACTATATATTTGGCGATCTTGCTGGTAATTTTGCACCATGATCTGCGTCATCTACTCCAAGCGTGCTAACTCGCACGCGTCTCATGATTTTTGCCTGCGGCAGAAATGGCGCAAGCTCCGCCGGTATCTTCCGGTTACTATCGTCGATTTCTTGCCATGGAGCAAAATTCCTCAGCAATCTATGTCAAACATTTGTCGGTGGAGCAATAATCACCATATTCCTAGGCCGAGTGTTTTATACCCTCGGCCTATTATTCAATTCAGTTAGAATAGTTCAACCATAATTTACATACTCCTGTTTCAATGCCTCAAATCATGGCACTTTTGAAACAGGAGTGCATCTAATTGTTGAACTATTTTTAACTACTGATTATCAACTATATCATCAGGGTTGATAGGACTTTCTTCACCGGCCTCGCCCTGAGCCTCTGCAGCCTGAGAGTAAAGTTTCTCACTCAAAGTATAGAAAACCTGAGTTAATGCATCAGTCGCTTCTTTAAGGCTCGTCGTATCTGTCTCGGACATACTGTCGGCACTCAGGCCTTCGTTCAGTGACTTAAGACTAGCAAGCTCCGCTTCAACCTTCTCTTTCTCTTCAGCCTCAATCTTATCTTCTAGATCGGTAAGGGCTTTTTCAGTTTGGAAGATCATGGAATCGGCCGCATTCTTAACGTCTATTGCTTCTTTTCTGATTCTATCGGCATCGGCGTGCATCTCGGCCTCTTTGACGGCCTTGTCGATATCTTCATCGCTTAAGTTAGAGCTTGAGGATATCGTTATTTTTTGCTCTTTGCCAGTGCCTAAGTCTTTTGCCGACACATTTACGATACCATTTGCATCAATGTCGAACGACACTTCAATTTGCGGCACGCCACGTGGGGCAGGAGCTATTCCGTCAAGCCTAAATTGACCCAAGAGTTTATTGTCTTTTGCAAGCGGCCTCTCGCCTTGCACGACTATTATATCAACAGCAGTCTGGCTATCTGCCGCTGTTGAGAAGACATTCTTTTTATTTGTAGGAATGGTGGTGTTTCTCTCAATCAACCTTGTTGCAACGCCGCCCAAAGTCTCAATGCTGAGAGAAAGCGGGGTTACGTCTAGGAGTAATATGCTTCCGGCTCCTTCATCGCCTGCTAATTTTCCGCCTTGGATTGATGCACCAAGGGCCACACATTCGTCAGGATTGATGCCTTTGAATGGATCTTTTCCTGTGATTCTCTTAACTGCGTCTTGCACAGCAGGAATCCTGGTTGAGCCGCCTACTAAAAGCACTTTTGAAAGTTCGCCAGCGCTGATTCCGGCATCTTTTAAGGCTGATTTAACGGGCTCTATGGTTTTTTCTACCAAGTCAGAGGTAAGCTCATCAAATTTAGCTCGTGTAATAGTAACGTCAAGATGCTTAGGGCCGTCTTGATTGCTTGTGATAAACGGCAAGTTTATATTTGTTGTCGTGACTGTAGAAAGCTCTTGCTTGGCTTTCTCAGAAGCGTCACGTACTCTTTGTATAGCCATTTTATCTTTTGACAAATCTATGCCTTCAAGCTTTTTAAATTCCTGCACAACGAAATCCATAACACGCTCGTCAAAATCATCGCCGCCCAGCCTGTTATTACCACTGGTGGCTAGAACTTCGATAACACCGTCACCGATATCTATAACAGAAACGTCAAAAGTACCGCCGCCTAAGTCGTATACCAGGATTTTTTGCTCTTTTTCATTATCAAGGCCGTATGCAAGGGCCGCACTTGTCGGCTCGTTTATAATACGCATAACCTCAAGTCCTGCGATTTTTCCTGCGTCTTTCGTTGCCTGCCTTTGGCTGTCAGTAAAATAGGCAGGTACGGTAATTACAGCCTGCGTTACTTTTTCACCAAGATAATTTTCCGCATCAGTTTTTAACTTCTGTAAAACCATGGCCGAAATTTCTTGAGGAGAGTAAGATTTGCCGTCGATATTTACCTTGAAGCTTGTGCCCATTTCCCTTTTAATACTAATGACCGTGTTGTCAGGATTGGTGATGGCTTGGCGCTTAGCAACCTCACCTACGAGCCTCTCGCCTGATTTAGCAAAGCCTACTATAGAAGGGGTCGTTCTTTGACCTTCTGAACTTGGAATAACGACCGGCTGGCCACCTTCCATAACTGCTACACATGAGTTAGTAGTACCAAGGTCAATTCCTATTATTTTTCCCATATTAATCCTCCGTTTGAGTATAATCGATTTATTGATATAAGCGACTATGCAAAAAGCAACAGCGCCTAGTTCGCAACTTTAACCATTGATGGTCTTATTACTTTGTCTTTATATTTATATCCCTTTTGAAGCTCTTCGATAACAATATTTTCAGCTACATCTGGAGCTTTTTCATGGGCTACAGCGTTATGCAAATTCGGGTTAAACTCTAAGCCCACACATTCTATAGGTGAGATGCTTGCGCTAGCTAGAGCGTCTTCTAATTGCTTATAGATCATGACGATACCTTTATACATATTATCATCTTTATCAGGAGCTGCGTCTAAAGCACGTAAGAAATTATCAATAACAGGCAAAATCCTCTCCGCCATACTTATAGCACCGACATCGAACATTTCACTTTTTTCTTTTATGGTTCGCTTTCTGAAATTATCAAACTCTGCAAGGCTTCGCTGGAGTTTGTCAAGAAGCTCTGCATTCTGCGCTCTAAGTTCATCTTCTACTGAGATAATTTCTTCTTCTGGCACAGACTCTTCGGACTCTATGACCTCTTCGTCCACAATGACATCACTTTCATGTTTATCTTTTTTCTTCATTATCGTATCTCCTTCGTTAGTGAATGAAGTGCAGCATTTACATTCTTAACAATGCCGTTTAATATAGAAAACACTTGTGAGTAGTCCATTCGTGTGGGGCCTATGACACCTATGGAGCCCAAATGCTTTTTACCAAAAGTATAATTTGCTTTTATTATCGAGCAGTCTTGCATCCCCTGCATTGTACTTTCGCTACCTATGACGACTTGCACATTATCATTATTATTACCCAGGAGTGTTATAAGCATTTCTTGCTCTTCAAATGTGTTGAAAACTCCTTTGGCCTTCTCAATATCCGAAAACTCTGGATACTCCAAAATATTTTTTACACCGCTGGTATAGACCCTAATATCATCCTCTTGAAGCATAATTTGGCGCACTGAGCAAAGTATTTTTTGCAGCATTTTAGAATTATCGTCAGAGCCGTCAATTTCTATCTCAGTTAAATCGCTCAGCTTTTTGCCACCAAGTAAATTATTAAGCACAAAAGAGAGCTGAGTGAGAGCTTCATAATCAGGTGCGTTATCTATCTTTAATACATGATTTTTAATCGAATTACTATCGGTTATTACTACTATTGCAATACTATCATTGTCCATAGGCAAAAGTTGTATATGCTTAAGCTGAGTCAAGTCCACAGTTGCTTTTGAGGCAATAGTAGTATAGTTTGTAAGCAGTGATATAGCTTTTGCAGTTTCTCGCATAAGAACGTCAACCTGATTAATATTGCCGGAAATAACTTGGTGGAGATAGGCCGCTTCCTCATGTGTAAGCTCTCTATGCGGCATGAGCTTATCTACATAGAGCCTATAGCCTTTATCGGACGGCACTCGGCCGGCACTTGTATGCGGTGCAACGATATAGCCCATTTCCTCCAAATCGCTCATTTCATTGCGAATGGTGGCACTTGATATGCCTAAGTCGTACTTTTTGGCAATGGTGCGGGAGCCTATAGGCTCTGCAGTGGCAATATAGTCGTTAATTATAGCTTCAAGTATCCGTATTTTCCTATCGTTAAACATGCATATCACACCCGTGAAATTCTTTAAAGGGAAAGCCTTTTGTTAGCACTCGACGCTAATGAGTGCTAAGAGCTAATAATAAGTTACCATTTAGAGCAGAAAAAGTCAAGGGGTTTTTATCGCCGGAATCAGGATTTTAACGAAACATTTGCCGGAGATAAGTTATTTGACCCAAAAGCCGGTCAAAAACTACGCCTACTTCATTCGCAAACTTCCTTAGAAACTTTGTGAAATCTTAGGATCCCGCCGGCGCAGCGGATGAAGTATCTGTCAGCGCAGCCGGCGGTGCATTTTCAGCAATGGAATTACGCTCACGCTTCAGATGTGTAATTCAGTGCCGTTTTTCGCTCCGGAGCCCCCGGAAAACGTAGTTTTTGGTGCGGACATAAGGCAAGCAGGAGCACATTGAAACGAAGTCTAAAGCAAAGCAAAGCTTTACCGGGTAGCGGAAAAATTCAGAGCGGTTTGCTGGAAGTGAATTCCGGAAAACCGCTAAAAGTCCGCAACGCTAAAACGGGCAAATATTTTTATGCGTTTGCCCTGGAAGAAATGTTGTGGAGTGTGTAGTTTCGTAGGATAAAGGCTCTAGTCCCAAAGAGGTGTTGTTCAAAATGGGCGGTGTAGCATGTGACGTAGGTATTGCTCTTTATTTTCCAGTAGATTTTCTTTGTCATAGTAGACTTCTACCATCAGCATGGTAGCAATACGAAAGCCATTTATAAAAGCCTCCATGTCGCTATAGATATTTTTGATGCCATGAGTTTCAATCAACTCTTTTAGCATGTCCCTTCCATCTTCATTAAGCAAGCTGTCTAATTTTTTCTTGAGCTTATCGTATTCTTTGTCATGGTACTTTTGCAAAGGATAATCTTCGATGCTTCGTTTGTGAAAGTCTAAGTTTCCGGTAAAGAGATTCATTAGTGTTGGATACATTATTTTGCTCTTTCCAAGATTGTTTTTGCAGATTACCTTGAAAGAACATAGCTAAACATGATAGAATATTTCATGTAGTATGCCCTCTTGGGGTATTCTGCGTGGGGAAGTGGCGTATCTTCTTAGTCGGAGTGATATGCTCCCATTACAGTAGACATGTGAAAAAAATATAATTTGGACATGGTACAATAAACTGGACACCAAGATAAGAAAGAAAGGTGGCCAGTTTATTTATGAGAAGAAAATTCGATAAACAGTTCAAATTAGCAGTGGTAAAATTTGTAGCAAACGAAGAGTTTCCAGTAGTGGAAGTAGCTAAGGAGTTGGGAATTCATTACAATAGCTTATATCGCTGGATTCGAGAATATGAAGAGTTTGGAGATGATGCGTTTCCAGGACATGGCTGCGCATTAAGTGGTTATCAGAACGAAATTAGAAAGCTTCAG
>Ga0123352_10000338_pt1 | contig 56183 bp, 55 predicted proteins | sample TergutLab28metaG_FD_89700 | JGI IMG/M metagenome (GOLD analysis project Ga0123352, IMG submission 89700) | Labiotermes labralis P1 segment gut microbial communities from Petit-Saut dam, French Guiana - Lab288 P1 | ecosystem: Host-associated > Arthropoda: Insects > Digestive system > Gut ... | reverse complement strand
TCTACCACTGTCATATAGATATGATGGCGATTGTGCAATGCAGGAATTTCTGCATAAACACGTTCTTCTAGGTTTTGATATAACCTTTCAGACTCACGCATCATTGTTTTTAAGCCATCTGCTACAAATTCCCGAGCAAAACGACGCTCCTTCAAATCTTCAATTTCAAGCAAGCGTTTTTCTATATACTTTTCATAATCAAATGGTTCTTCAAATATCGTTCGAATATCCATTTCTTTTTTCCTCACATGACTTTTTATTCTCTCTTTATCAAGCAGCTACTCCCGATTCTACTTCTCCTTGCTCTGAGCGCTCTATGGCTTGGCGAACCAATTCCAACTGATTGTCCATCTGGGTCACACGCCATGTAACGCCCAAATGATCATAAATCTGTCTGGATAAGGTAAAATACCATCTGGCATCTAAATACCGACCTGCATTGAAATGATACTGCCCTATATCCGCATACTTTTGTGCTAAGTTTTCTTGGCTCTCTCTATCTTGTAATCTACTGTTTGACAAAGCAATTCTGGCATCCAACAAATTAACCGTCGCCGTATCACCTTGGGCATAAAACATATCCCTTGCCATCTGGAAAAATGTTCTGGCAGCCACATAATCACCCTCCGCAAAATAACGGTCTCCTTGCGCCATAGTTTCTGTTGCCACCAAAGTATCCGCTGCCCGCTCCTGCGCACTTTCTTGCGCTTCTGCTTCTGCCTCTGCCGTGGCTTTTTCCTCAGCTTCTGCCGCCCTTGCCATCAAAGCATGAACATGAGCAATGGCATCCAATGCCTTTTGCCGCCCCTCTGAAAAGAACAGATTTGATGCATGAGAGCGTGCTTCATTATATAAAGACAAGGCCACTTCGTAGTTTCTAAGTATCACTAAATTATCCGCCAAATCCATCAAGGCAAAAAAGTTAATAAAGGCTTCTGCTGATTCCAACCTTGCTATAATATCATCAAAACCAATCCCATCTATTCTAAGAGAATACCCTTGTGCCCTTAAAAAAGCATCTTGGGCATCTTGAAAACGTCCGTTTTCTAAATGTTCATCCCCCAAAAGAACCGCTTCAATCAATCGCAAAAAGTTGCCCACTTCCTCCAAAATATCACCATCTCTTAAACGCCTGGCCAATTCTTCTGCCTCTTCAATCTCTGCCAACGCTCTTACATAATTATTATGCTCCATATGCTCCACCACACGCGCCATATAATCTTCAATATCATCCCGCATTTGTTGCCGGTGTCGCATTACAAAAAATACCACCAAAAACACCGCCAATAATACCACCGCCACAATTATGGAAATGATGATAATCTTTTTGATTTTTTTCTTCCGATTGGGATCTTCAAATACCTTATTGACATAAATAGCAGCAAAGGTATAGTTTTCCATCTGGTCTAATTGACGAGATAGCAATAACTCTTCTACAATATCAACCGCTTCTCTTGGTTCATCACCACTTTCTCCAAACACATCTAAAAGTTCACCTGTATCTATATGCTCCCAAATACCTCTGGTATAAAGGGTGATCACATCAGATTCTTTTAAGGGAATCCTATGTGAGATATCCGGTGAAAATCCATGTTTTTGTCCAACATAAACAGACAGATTATTGCGCTCCTTATGCCGGGCCAACTTATCTTGCGAATCACCACTTTTGCGAATCAATCTTTGTGCATAAGAAGTATCGGATGATTGTGCCAAAATATAGTCACCACGGTAAATACAAAGCCTTGTATTTCCGGCCGTCGCATAACGCATAGATTCATAATTGGTCACCACAAGGGTAATAGAAGTTCTTAAGCGAAACCTTTTTCTACTACACTGAATCAATCGCTTATTGGCTGCATCTAAATATCGTTTTACCGCACTTTTTTTAATGGATGGCCTCTCTTCAAACTTTTGAATAATTGCTTCTATTGCAAGTTTGGCACTGGCAATATCTGCCTCTTGATATAAACCATCTGCAATAACATAACAAGCAAAATTATCAAGCTCAACAAAACCAAAAAAATCATTATTAATTAACTCTGTTCCTTCTTCAGAGACAAAGGCTGTTTTAAATTCTGAATTGATCTTACGCATAACCGTTTCTTCGCCTCCTAAACAGAAAGTAACACAATACTCCCATTGTCTTTTTCTTCCTGTAATGCATCTATTTCTTTTACAATTGCATCTGCCATCATCTGACAATTACCACCGGTTTTTAACCTATCCTCTATCCCTGAATATCCAATGGTTTCATAAACACCATCGGTCATAAGTATTACAATATCACCGGACTTTAACTTTATCGGCTGATCAAATACTTCCACTTCTGAAAATTCATCCCGCCCTACAAAGTTATACAGTCGTTGCTCTTGCAAAAGAGCAATGGTTTCTTGCTTGGTTAAATTCCCTTGCATATATTTTTTCTCTGCCAAAACATTAATCGTATGACCCTCTGTTATGGGAATCAGTTCTTTATCTCTATAAACTGCCACCTGCACATTGCCTACCACTGCATAATAAAAAGTTGATTTATCTATTAAAGCAATGGCTACACTTGCTCCATAAGCCCCCTCATCTAAACGATCTAAAATACGGCGGTTTGCTTGGTTTAATAACTTTTGAAAGAAATAATTGGGGTTATAAAAAGCATTGTCACGTTCAAAAATATCCAAAGCCGTTTCCACAACCAAACTTGCCGATAGGGCACCACCTTGTTTCTTACCCATACCATCTGTTAAAACGACCATGGTACCACGATTATTTTTTGAAATGCCAAAACAATCTTCTTGTGCCTCTTTCGTACCGCAAGTCTTTCCAACCCCTTGGTTATAACCGGCAGCTTTAAACCTATGAGACAAAGCAACACGAACAATGATTAGCCCAATCAAAACCACTGCCATCAGTTGTATGATTCTATAGATTACCTCTATGGTCACGCTTCTTTCTCCTTCATCTCTCCCCACATAAATTGATCTCCACAAAACGGAACAAATAAGAACTCAGATTCCCCCATTTCAATTACATCATAAGGTTTTAAATCTGCCGGCGTATAAGATGCCTTATTATTTAGATAGGCAATTCCGTTGGAATCACCGGGAAGAAGTACTGTTCCTTTATTCTTTTTATCAAATACAATCACTGCATGATTGCGACGTGAGATTTGATTATCACCTAAAATCTGGATATCCATATCATCTGCCCGCCCGATAAAATTTTTACCATCCCGTATCTTATAATCTTTCCCCATACGTGGCCCTTTCACACACACAATCCAACCACAAACAGGTGCTACATCACCATATGTAATTAGTTTTTCTACATCTTCCTCATTAACAATTCCTGTCTCTTGTTTTTCTTGGGTTGCTGTTTCCATGTTGCAATAAGGGCATACAGTACCATGGCGGCGTGTACTAAACATATGACCATTTCCACATCTTGTTATATTACTCATTTCCCTTTTCTCCTCCTAACCTAGCGCATCTCTAATCTTGTCTGAGCAATGTAAATCACATCACCGATACCAAGTCTGCATGGTTTATCTGTTGCCAACTTATACTGTCTGGCATCCCCTGCTTTTTGCACTTTTACACCATTTTCTGAATGCAAATCTTCTATATACCAATGGTCTTTCGCATAATTTAAGACCGCATGCTCTATCTCTATAAACCCGGCATATGTTACATCACCAAGATTGATATCTACTTGATTTTCTCCCTCATCTCTACCAATAACCAAAGATGTACGACCAAACAAATCCCATGCTGTTAATTCCTGATTTTCCTCATTTAAAAGAATGAGCTGTTTGGCTTGCCCTATTGCTCCTTGCTTTATTTCTTCTTTCACGGCAATAAAACCCTTCCCCCGATCCAAGAAACCCAGTACCAAAAATAAGATTGTTACAATAAAAGTCGCAATGATCAGCCATACCTGTTCCTGCCAATATGCTATTGTCAAAATAAAAATCGCCAAACTCAATAAAGCTATTAACCAATCAAAATATCTTAATCGCATCTGTTTTTCACCTACATTTTCTTTAAAATCAATACGAAAAAAGAAACCTATCCACAAAATACACGTATATTTGCCAGACACGTTTCTTTTTATCAGTATCGGGCATTTATTTGCCCCCTTATTTTAACCGTTTCGCCACTTTTTGCCATGTTTAGCCTATTCTGCCGAAACGGTTCTCCCCAGCTAACTTAAATCAAATAGCTACCGTCAACGGCTACATGCTCAATTCGATCTTTCTTTTGCTTGATTGTCAGGGTAAATGTACCTACCCCCTCTGTATCACCAAAGCTCTCCACATAATCCACAACAAAGGCATTTGGTATTGTATACTTACGTACCACTACATTACCACGTACATTTTCTACGGTAACGCTTCTATAACATTCGGCTTGCTTTGCCGGAACCGTTGACCAAAGGGCCATCTGGCGTGTACTATCAAAAGGATCACCATCTACCGCTGATAAAATCTTTCCTGTCACTACCAAAGTCGTCCCTACATCTGCGGTACGGGCATCGCTATTTTTTGGTATATCTGTAATGAATTTTGTTGATACGATACACTCTTTTGGTATTTGAAATGTATCCGCACCTGCTACTGTCATCGTAAACATGCTCTAATCCTCCTTCTTCATCCTAAACGCCAAAACCGCCATGAATGGCTACTTTTTCATTTTCATCTTTTTTCTGTCTGATGTGAATGCAAAACTCTCCCACACCTGTTTCTACGTCCAAAGACTCATTATATTCTACGACAAAGGCTTGTGGAATCACAAAGTTTCTTACTACCTGAGATGCAGAAACAACATTAATTTCTACATTTCTATAACAATCCCCATTATAAGATGGTACCTGAGACCATTTCGCCAAACCAATGGTTGGATCATCCATTCCACCTAAGGTATCAAATAAAATCTTTCCATATACCTTTACACCCAAACCATAATCTGTTGCACGAGCATTGGAATCCTTGGGTGTCTCACTATCAAAAACAACCCTTGTAATCGCTTTTTCATTCAAAGCAATTGGTGAATCCAAACCGGTTACCGTCATCTTGTATGCCATTTCTTATTTCCTCCTTCAAAAAATTTAAGCTTTCTTATGTTGTCGCTGCTGCGTGACGTTTGATTTCAATTTCTAAATTTTTGCTATCCCCATTAAAGGTTGCATCCAATGTACAAATGCCACTTTCTTCATCAATGTTAAATTCTATATCATCACCCATTTGGATAATGCCATTGATTTTTCCTTTTTTCTCAAGCCACTGGCTCTTTTGGCTACTTGGGCGATTGGAGAAAAACTCCCGAATATTATCTGCCTTAAAATCACCTGTTGCATGGCGCAGTACTCTTTCTATATAAGTACTTACCTTTGTTTTATAAGTCGGCTCATAACTATTTCCGCTTGTCATCAAACAACGTGCTTTATAAACTGTGATATGAGCAATGTTTTCCCCGTCACAAGTCGCATTTTCAGAAGAAAATACAAAGCCAAAGTTAAGACGGTTAATCTGGTCTTTGATGCTTGTTGTAAATCCAGTAATCTCCTTTGCCATCGTGGTTTTGGCCCGCAGAGCATTATCACCTTGCTCAATGTCAAATCGTACTCCCGGTAAACCGGCATCCACGTTTCGCTTAAAGATTTTCTTTAGATAAGCCGGACACTGACATGCTGCCATCAAACCTGCTGCCACATAAGCCGCTCCGATATATACGCCCTCTACCCACAGTCGCATAATATCTTCTTTTTCCTTAGAAAGGGTAACACCACCATCTTCACTTAGTTGCATACGTTTGTCTAAAATCACACCTGACTTATCTTTTGGCACTACCGTAAAGTTTGGCAAGCAAGGAATGGCAAACTCACTAAATTGTTTGTCTGTCAAAGGCATACAACGTTCAATATATGGCTCTGCCCCCTCTGTTGCCAATTGATTAAAGGTGGTAAACTCATTCCCCTCAAAACTAAAGAAGCAACGAATCCGATAGTCTTTTAATACATCCATCAAACGCACCAAAGATTCCGTACTATTTACATAAGGATTTTCCACTAAGGTATTCCCTTTGAAACGCTCTCTGGTCAATTTTGTTCTTTGACGGGCATCCCAAGCAATCGATGGAACAATGGCATGCCAAATGGTATTGGTATAATCATTTTTTTCATTAACTGAATTTAAGTATGCAATCAGTCTTGGCAAGTTGCTGCTTTTTGCTAACATTTCCGGTGTACAATTGGCTATCAGCAGCTTTGGTTTCATACCGCCTTTGATTTTATCCGGATACTGATCAAAAAATGCTTTGATTCCCAAGAGCTTTTCTGCCAACGGTTTCACTACCTTGATAAAATCTTCTTTTGCGTGTTTATAAAAGTCTAAATAGGAGTTATAGTTTTGCACCTCTGTTGCTACATGCACCGCTTGTTCTGATGTACTAGCCAAAGGACAAAATGTACGAATGGCCAAGGCTTTTACATAGGGGGATTGATGATCACAAACTGCTTCATAATCATCATGAATGGCTTCCATTAATCCTTCATTTACATGGTCATCTATCTCTGCCAAAGCCGTGGTTTCCACTTTGGGTGCTTCTAAAACTTTTAACTCACCCTCATCTCCCATGGTAAGCATACCCAATGCCAAAGGTGTACTATCTTTCTCATTATCAGAGACACCAAGTAATAGTCTGGTTTTGATATCTTCTATGGCCAAAGGCAACATTGCTAATACATTTGAATAATTCTCACTGGCTTCTTCCATTAGGACATTCAACTTATCTGCTACATCCAGTTTTTTGGGATCGCCCTCTTCTAATTTTGCATATTCCCCGTAAGTATAACGAAGATCTGCCCGCACCTGCTTGATATCATCCATTACTTTTGCCGGGCTAATCAATTCCAATAGTTTTTCAAACTTAAAGTCTACATTCATAATCCCTTGAGAACGTTTTGTTTCAACTAAGGTTAAGAGCATTTTTAAGAAATCCAAATGTTTATTCAAATATATTTCCGTCAACATATTTTCCGGTACATTTTCCGGACGCTCTAGGGTATACATTACTTTTTGGTTATTGGCGTTGTAACAAGAATATACCACCGGAACAAACTTTTCCAATACCTCATCAAAACTAGATACTTCCAAGTAACTTACAATCTCTTGCACCTTTTCATCACTTAGGCTGTCTACATTTTTCACTTCCCCAATCATAGTCAATAAATTTAACCGCTCCGGGTTAATGCTATCTATCAATAGGGTTTTGTTTGTTTGCTTGATTACTGACAACGATACCACGTCCTTTCTTTGTTTACTGCTGTACATCATTCATTGTAACCAATCAAAGGTGCTACCAGTACTCGTTTTTCACTGGGTTTTACATTTCTATAATGAAGCTCTAATTCACTTACTTCATCCGCACAAGTTACATGAATTTTTTCACCATAATTTATCATACGGCTTTGATTTTTTATTAATAAATCCCGACCTACCATAATTGTGCAGTCCGAACCATTAATCACTTGCAATGCATGTTGCTTACTACCTGCAAAATAAATGTTTTCTACACCTGAAAAACCCCTTGCAATGCTGCATTTTTGCAAAATATCTCCCAAAGAAATCTTCTGTTTTGCCCCCAAACGAAACAGATCAAAGGTTTGCGGTGGAATATCTACATCCTCAGGTGTATGTGTTACATAAAGATTTAACTTACCACTAAAGGCATATTTACTTTCAAAGCCTGCTGGCCTGCCTCTTGATGTTATTGTTCTTGCAGTTTCTGTTTTTTTCTTTCTCTTTGATAAAAATACAAATAAAAGGAACACTAAAACAAGACTTATCATAGTAGCTACTAAAACAGTCATATTTATTTCTTGCGAAACTTCTTGAATTGGTTCTGGTTCTATTTCTTGTGGTTCGTGTAGAATAACTGGTGACATGCTCTCCAGATGAATCATGATAGCATTTGAACCTGCCATGGTGTTGATACCTAATGTATCCAAACGAAATTGAATGATATAATTTCCGGCTTCTTTTGTTACTGTGTCTAATTGTAGGTATCCTTGTTTTACCCTCCCTTGTATTTCTTCCTCATTTACAAGTAAATCAAAAGATTCACCTTCAAAAAAGGAATTTAAAAACACGTTGTTTCCTGCATCATCGGCTAACCATAATTGAATTGGTTCACCTATATATGAATGTTCGGCCATCAGGTGTAAGTCCCATTCCAACATCATGTAAGCATTGGTGATACCTGTGCCGGTAAATGCAATCTGAATCTCTTGCTCTGTTGGTTGCACAATCTCTATCGTGGCAAAACGTTGACCTGTCGATATCTCTACTTCGCTGCCCGCTCCACTGACAACTACATTGGCAATCGCCGATTCACCTGTAATGAATATACGTACCAAATCTACTTCTATCATCGGAAGCCTTATGACAAAGTTGCCTGTCCCATCTGCCATTTGGGCTACACCTACAGTACTGTATGGCACTTGCAACGTATCAAAGAGCAATTGATACACCACATCCCTTAATCCTGTTGATAAGGTATTTGCAAACAGTCTGCCCCCTGTTGCCTCTGCCAAATCAATCACATCTGAATCCGACCTATAAAACTCGTGACCCATAATAATGGAATGAACGGTTATATCACTTTCAATTACTTTATTCAGCTCTACATCTGCCAGCTGATTTGCCTGTGCTGTTTCTTCATAACTCGGCATCGCTGCCTTTTCGCCATCTGTAACAAATAGAATGGTTTGAGACTGAGCATGCTCAGAAAACAATTCCCTTGCTTTTTCTAAGCCCGCCGCCGCATTTGTAAAGCTGATATATTGTACATCATCCAAAGCTTGAAGAATCTCTGCACGATTCCCTACTACCGGTTCGATTACATGTACCAAATCAATGTTGTATGTAACAAGTCCTATATTCCAGTAAGACGGTAAGTTATTTACCAATTCTTTTAAAGCATCCGGAGCCAAAAACTCTGTGTCATTATCCCGCATAGAGGTGCTAATATCAAATAAAATGATTACTTCCGGAGAAGCTCTCTCTGATGCAAAGGCAGACTTTGGAAAAATAATGAAAACCGTAGATAAAACCAATACAATTGCAATGATTTCTTTCCAAACTCTTCTCACACTTAACACCTGCACTTTTCATCTAGTATTGTTAGAATAAAGATAAAGCTCTCAACCTTTTTTTGAATTATAACAAACATAACTTTAAAACGCAACCTACAATCACTTACTTTTTCATTCCACATTTCACCCCCCCCCCTAGAAAAATCAGGGTTCTGGGGACTTTATTAAATTTTTATTAAAGTTTTATAAACTGTTTTATACTCGAGGAAACATGCATTTTGGTTGCACTTATAATTACCCATATATAAATTTCCGTATCTTTTTCTCCTGCGCCGCCGGATTCACTTTTTGCACCTGCTCCCATATCTCTTCTTCCGCAAAATCCACATCTATCTCTGCCACTTTCTCCACCATTTCTTCCCCCCAAAATTTCTCCGTCGTACAAAAAATCACTGATGGCATACCATAGTTCCCACCTTTCATGGATCGTTTTTGCTGTTGCCCGCACATGGTCAAAAACATGTTCATTTGCAACTCTACCAAAGCCCGCTCAAAACCGGATTTGTCCTCTCGCACAAATCCGGCAATCTGTTTTATCTCATGAGACGGCAAGGCATCGTGCGCCTCCACCACATCATAAATTCGCTTAGCAAAGTGACTGAGTTTCCCCTCAAAATACATCTCTTCAAAACTTTTATTTCCACGTCTGGCAACCCAAAAATAAGGATACCATTCCTTGGAAATAAAACCGCTTTTTTTGAAAAAAACTTTGGCATAAGCAATGTCATTGCGCTCTTCTAAAACACGCATACGCCACTCCCAAGGATCGGTTTTTGCATCTCCTGTATGCCATGCCACAGAAGTTTCATAAGGTGGTTCTTCATTCCAATTCCAAGGGATTACAGAATAAATGCCCTCACTGTTGCCACCACCCATAGTGAATCCTTTCTCTAATACTGTCCTTACAAAATCATCATAATTTAAAATCATCTACACCTGCTCCTCATTTTAACAGCCTACCATAATCCATCGCTTGGCCTTTCGAAATCTAAGTGCCGGTTTGCAGCAAAAGCATAGTATGCATGAAGCGTTATAGCCGGTGTTAATAATTCTTCCTCACAAGACAAAAGCAACGGCACTATTTGATTCAGGAAAAATTGAGGGTTTGCTTCCGTAAAATAGAAATATACTTCCAAAAACTCATCATGACTCAATGCAAATGGATGCTCCAGTGGGTACATAATGTCTATTGTCCAAGCTTCCTTATCCAACAACATTTGAAGATCCCTCATGGATTCTTCATCAAAAGCACCACTTGCCATAGCATCTATCCATAGATTTTTTTCCTCATGATATTGCTCCATAAAATCCCGTGCTTCATATACCATCAAAAATGTATGGGTTTCAAATAAAAAATCATATAAGCGCATTTTTTCTGCACTGCCTGTCAACTGTAAACGTTCTTGTGAAGCATATTCTTGTTCAGAATAAGCTGTATCGGACACTGTCGTTTCCGCATAAACAGCCAATGAACTGGCTAACAACGACAAAACCATCACAATTAATAATATTTTTTTCTTTTTCACTTTTCTTCCCTCCATTTTTTAATAAAGCAACACCAACTGCACCATAACACAAGCAATATCTCATAACCCTAGTAGAAAACCATTTTCAAAATCACTCTAAATCTTCCAGATTAAACAGTAATACATTTAAATTTTTCTTCGCATAACAAATTAATTCATCATCAAATCCCGCTTTCGAGTACAATACATAATACTTTTCTTTAAAGTTATGAAACATCCTCGCCTTTACCTGTAATGCATTTAAAACTGGAAACCCTACTTTTTCAGTTCTCCATTTAACCTCCCCAAACATTGCACTTTCTTGCTCAAAGGCAATAAAATCTATTTCCTCCTCCTGTTTCGTCAATGGATTATTACCCCACCAGCGACCACATTTCAAAAAGAGAAAAGGTAACTTTAATTTTTTATTCAAATCCCATATATGTTGTAAACAAACCCCTTCAAAAACCAAACCTAAGTATTCATTCAGATATGGCTTTATCCGCTTCTCATAAATATGTTCCCCCAGGCCAAGCTCAATTTCTCTTGTATTTTTGTATATAAACCTATACCAAAAGCGAAACATATTGTCACTTAATACATATAAGGTTTTCCTGCTTTTTTCATTTTCTGTAACAGGAACTTCCTTATGAATAATTTGTAATTCTATCAACGACTTTATATATTTTGCCGTTTTATCTTTCTCCAAACCTATTTTGGATGAAATGTCATTTAAACGACTATAACCATTTGCAACTGCCTCAATAATGCTATTATAAGTAGACGGCTCTCGCAACTCCTGCTTTAATAAATTCAAAGGCTCTTCATACATATAACCATCTGCATTGCAATAGGTTTCAATTATAATTTCTTTTACTGAAGATTCCGAATGAATAAATGACAGATATTTGGGTATACCACCTAATATACCGTATAACTGCACCTGCTCTACCATAGTATAACCTTGTGCGTACTTCCTACTTTCCGAAAAATCCACAGGTTCTATCTTCATTTGACCCGTTCTACGCCCATACAATGGACTACTATACCCAAGTACCCTTTCTTCCATGAAACTCATAGAAGAACCACTTAGTATGAAAAAGAGTTTGGACTTTTCAAATTTATGGTCAATCATATGTTGTATGACTGAGATAATACTCTTATCCGATTGAGCAACGTAAGGAAACTCATCAATTACTACAACAAGACGTTCCTCTCTATATCGGTCATAAATATCAGAAAACAAATGCTCAAAACTAATATAGGAGCTGGCATTGGGTGTGCTTAAAAAAGTATTCATAACTCCAGAAAATGTGTCTAAACTAGCCTTTTTACTCTCTTCTCTTGCTGAGAAAAAAATGCTCTTTTTATTTTTACAAAATTCACTAACCAGAGTGGTTTTACCTACACGCCTGCGCCCGTATATAATTAGGCATTCAAATCTATCACTATTGTAGCGCCTTTCAAGTATTTTCAATTCTTCTTCCCGACCAATAAACATATGTTTTCTCCTTGGTGAAACACGAGTAATTGATTTATGATTCACCTAATTGTACCATATGATATCCTTGCGTTCAAGAATACTTCGCAAATACTATCCTCGGTGTTTATTCTTTCTAAATGTAATCCAATTTTCCCATTGCCAAAATCCAAATACATTCTAACCCATCAAGAAACATGGTAAGATTCGTATATCAATCCTCCATCAGTCACTTCGTTTATCATTTCTAAATGATTGGATTGCAAAAAAGTACACAATTCCCATGTTGTTGGGTTGTATGAAATGATACATGAACTTAGCCATTTACTGTCTTTCCATAATTCAAAATTCTTTTTTTGTCTGTCAAACAATACACCAAAATCATCACGAGGCATAATTTTTGTTTTATTTACAATTGCATATTGAATATCTTTATGTTTTTTTACCGTAGCATGTATAACTTGCCAAGTATTTACAGAAGTCCATCCAAAAGAATTTAAAATATTATGAAAAGGGCCTTCCAACAAAAATTTATTCATTCCCTCAATCTGACTCCACAAATAAAATGGAGCATACTCATTTTCAATATTTCTATGTTTGCCTTTTTCTGCAATTAAATAAGATTTCATCTCAAGACCTTTAAATCCATCCGTTTTAAATCCATTGTCCTTGACCCGTTTTTTTATGATATCCATATTATAATCACTGGGCAACTTAATGTTATATTGCATCGCTATCATGAAAACACCTCCTCATCTACCAATTGTCGCTCTATCTCTTTAAAGTCAATTTGTAAGCGTGGAAACAATATGGACTGAACAATATCGCTAAATGTATATATATTGATCCACTCAGGTTCCTCAAAATAGCATACTACAACCCTCTTTTTCATCGGATCCACAATCCAATATTCAGCAACCCCCGTTTCTTCATATTTTGCTGTCTTTTTGAAATTATCACGCCTAGCACTAAAAGGCGATACAATTTCAATAATAAAATCCGGTGCACCAATACAATATTTGCTCCCAGTATATTTTGACTTATCGCAAATAATCATAATATCAGGTTGCACCATCGTCGTTTTATCTTGACTTAATTGCACGTCATAAGGTGCAACAAAAACGCGGCATTCTGACTTTTCCTTTTTTAGAAAATCACGAATCACACCGAATAATTCGGCCAAAACAATCTGATGATTGGTAGATGGTGCAGCCATATCATAAAATACACCATCAATCAACTCCACTCTTCTATCATCCGGTAATGCAAAATACTCTTCTATCGTATACTTTTGCTGTTGCATCGACATACCGTAAACTACAGATGGCTCTCGCACCATTGAAACCGCATTTTTAGATTCATACAACACCGCCGTATGTTCCATATCCAATGCCTGAACCAAAGCATCAAGGGTTTCCTGTCTCGGATATTTGGTGCCGCCACTCAGCACTTTATTAATTGTGCTCACAGGTACACCCGATCTATTTGCAAGCTCTTTATTTGTGTATCCAAACTTCTTTTTTTGATTTCTAATCTGCTCCAAGCTAAATTTCTGATACATACAATTGCCTCCTTTTGGTAAATTTTACCATGTTTTGGCAATTTTGTAAATTCAGAAACAACATTCGCTCCAGAACTATCAACTCTGAATTTCCTTTTGATGCAACACATACTGCTCCTAAAATACTTTTATAAGCGTTCATTTTTTACAGCAGCCCCACTATTAATCCAAATGAAAAATCTCATGCAAAGCCACAGCCACCGGGCTATTATCTGCATTCGTTTCCATAATATCAGCCATAAAATCCCACCATTTTCGATTAATCGCCGTATCAGCCCCTTGGGCCCATAGTGCTTCATCTTCGATTTCAATCACCGCAAAAAGAGTCAACGTTTCTTTATCTAAAAAAATAGTATAATTTTTACCACCGTGAGCATGTATCATTTGTTCCATTTCAGGCCAAAGCTCGTTGTGGCGCTTTTCATATTCTTGCTCCATGCCCGGATACAGTTTCATTTTAAATCCTTTTCTCATCGTAAATTACACCTCTTTCTTCATTAAAATAGTAATGTTCTTCTCCTAAGGCTCGAAAAAACCTCACCTAGTGCTATCGGTCACCACAAATCTTTATATATTCGAATGATGTCCGCCCTGCATGGCACCCGTGGATTTGTCTTGATGCATTCATCCACCAAAGCAGCATCGGTCATTTCTTCAATTGCGCCAAAATACGCCTCCGCAGTAATGGTACCAATTTGAGAAATCGACAGAGGTATATCCATTTCTTTCATCATGAATTGAACCCAATTGACCAAAGAACGTACTGTCATCACTGTATTATAACTACTTAAACCCAATATTTTAGAGACTGTTGTATAATGTTTTACTGCCGGCAAATAATCAGAGCGGCTTTTGCTGTGCTTATTGATATCACTATTATATTCAATCACATGAGGTAAAAGCAAAGCATTGGCTCTACCATGGGCAATATGGAGTTTCGCACCCAACTGATGTGCCATTGCATGATTTAAACCCAATGAAGTAGAGTTAAATGCCAGACCTGCCAAACAAGATGCTGTATGCATCTTCTCTCTCGCATGGGTATCATTGCCATCCAAATAAGCTCTTAACATAAAAACACCAAATATCTCAATGGCTTTTTCTGCCAGTGATGTAGAAAAATCGTGCCGATTGGTACTCACACAAGCCTCCAACGCATGGGTAAAAACATCCATACCCGTATCTGCCGTCACAGAGGGGGGAACGCTTTTTACCAATTCTGCATCCAAAATAGCTTCCATGGGTGTCATTGCTTCCGCAGCCAAAGGATACTTCCGCTGTGCCTCAGGATCCGTAATCACCGAAAATGAAGTGACTTCGGAACCTGTTCCACTGGTGGTCGGAATGGCAATCAAACCAACCTCTTGATATGCATCTATGCGTAAAGAAAACTCACGAATTGCCTTAGCAGCATCAATGGCCGAGCCACCTCCGACTGCCACCACTGCATCCGGTTTATACTTTAGCATAACCTCTACCCCCTCACTAATCTTATCAATGGGGGGATCCGGCACAACATCTTTGAAAATCTCTATCTGCTTTCCACCTTGCTTTAATGGGCTAAGAATCAAATCTATCATCGGGCTGCCTGCCATAAAATGATCCGTGATAATCAATATTCTTTCATAAGGTATTTCCATGAGACGATTTAAAGCATTGTCCCCAAAGAAAATCTTTGTTTTCATTTCAAAACTTTTCATCCTTTTCCTTTCCCAAACAAATCAAAATCCACTCATACAGGATAAGTACATGTTACGCCCGCCTCTGCAAACGCCTGCAAATATCTTTCCTTTGGCTTTTGGTCTGTCACAATTTGAGACACATCTTTTAATGCCCCAACAATTACAAACGCCGATTTGTCAAACTTGCTGGAATCAATCGCTAAAATCTTCTGCTTACCTGCATCTAACATGGTTCTTTTGTTTTGTGCATGAAGCTCATCCGTATCGGTGAAACCAACACCAAATTCTAAACCTTTACAAGAAATAATCGCTGTTTTAACACGATAAGAAGCCAACATTTTATCTGTTTGCGTTCCTACCAAAACAAAAGTATTTGCTCTGGCAATACCTCCTGTCAAAATCACCGTCCAATTTTCCTGTTCTTGCAACTCGATGATAATCTCAACGGAGTTGGTCACAATGGTTAAATTTTTCTTTTCTTTTTCTTTTAGTGCTTTCACAATATAAACTGCCGTGGAGCTGGCATCCAACATAATGCTATCCCCATCTTGGATTGTATCACTAATCAAATCTGCGATGATTCGTTTTCCTGCAATATTATGTTTTTTTCGAATGTTAAAGGGTAAATCAATGTTTTCGTTTTCATTAATCACGGCACCGCCATAACTTTTTATGGCGTAACCCGCAGTCTCTAATTTTTCTAAATCACGTCGGATGGTTTCATCAGACACATCATAAAACTGACTTAACTCACTCACAACAACACGGCGTTCAACTTGCAGTTTTTCTAAAATTCCATTTCTTCTTTCAATGGCTAACATAATTATGTCCTCGTTTCATTTAAACGTAAACTACAAAATCGTATCACGAATTTTTTTGTCCGGATGAGCAATCACTGCTGAATCTAAGAACATACCACTCTCCATAATCGCATCCTTTGCTCTTTTTATGGATGCCTCAACTGCCGCCACTTCTCCTGTGAGCATCAAATAGGACCGCCCACACATACCACGGGCAAAACGTAATTCTATCAACTCTACAATCGCTGTTTTTGCTGCCTCATCCGCCGCTACAATAATAGAACTGGCATCATAGGTCTCTATAATACCAAGTGCTGATATGTCATCAATATCTGCCGTCCCATAAATCGCCGGGAAAATAGATTCATGAGGGTTTCCCAGCACAAAGCTATTAATCATTTGAAAACCGTGGCTCTTTTGTGCTACCTCAACAGATGCGGTAACTGCACTCAAATCACCTGTAACAATCAATATATATTTGCCGGGACATACTGTTTGGGCTTCAATGATACTGATATCAGCCGTTTTTACCATGGCATCTGCTGCTATCACACCGGCTGAAACAGTTTTATATTCTACCATACCAATTGCCTTACTCATTTGCCTATTTATCCTTCCTGTGCTCTCATTATGACATAACCCTCGGTTACTTCTGTCACGATTCCACTGATTGAGGCATGAATGCCTACGCTTAAACCATCTGCCGGCTTTCCAATCATTTGCCCTTTGCACACCCTATCACCGACCTGCACAATAGCTTTTGCCGGCGCACCGATGTGTTGGCTCAAATTAATCTTAACTTCACGCAAAGAAATCCGAACATGTTCTATGGGAGCATCTTTATCATAACGAGCCAAATCAATGCGCGCCATCAAACGTTCTACGTAAACCTGACGATAAGCACGCCCGGGCGGAATCGGCTTGACCTTTACCTCTTTACTTGGTCGAATGCCCTTTTTGCGTAAACCCTCTTTGTATTCATCCATCAAAGCACGCGGAGATAATTCCTGAAAACAAGAATACAACTCACACAACCCACAAGAACAACAATATAAGGTATTTAAGAAAATATCCGACTCTTGTACATCTTTACAAGTTGTTGCCAACATAAATTTGTGTGGCTCAATCGGATGCCCCAATAAATTTCTGGGACAAAGATCAGTACACATGGTACATTGACAGCAACATGCTGCTGCCCGTTTTATATCAATCGAAGTTTTCTTTCGTTTTTTCTGTATCAAATAATGGTCCTTTGAAAGAACCATAATGGCATTGGTGGTCTTGGTAACCGGCATATGCCCTTTTCCAATATACCCCATCATAGGACCGCCAATAAAATAAACCGGATTCGGGATCGTCGAACCACCGGCTAATGCCACCACTTCATCAAAAGAAAGCCCAATGGGCACTTTCACCGTCATCGGGTGCGCTACTTCCGCTACCACCGAAACCAATTTTTCAACCACCGGTTCATTGGCCACAAAGGCCCGATAAGCATTATAAACCGTTTCCACATTAAATACAGCAATACCAACATCAATGGGAATACCACCGGGAGGTACTACTTTGCCTGTCAGCTCATAAACTAAAACCTGCTCATCACCGGCCGGATAAATACCATCCATCAGACCCAATGTCATCTCCGGATACTGTGGCAGCACTTCTTCCAAAGCCGCAATGGTTTTCTTATATTCTTTTTTAATGCCAATCATCAACTCTTTTGCCGCAACCGCTTGACCAATCAAATGAAAACCCGCAACAATCTCTTTGACATTTACTTCCAGCATCTGCTTATGTAATTGCAATAATGGCTCGCATTCCGCACAATTTAAAAGGATGGTCTCTGCTCGCTGATCCAATTTTGCATACGTCGGAAAACCGGCACCACCGGCACCAACTACACCATTTTCTTGCAATCTGCTACTTAGTTCTTTTATGTTCACAGTTCATTACTCCCCGATGTATTCCGAACCATCATCAATAATACCAACCACCGCTGCATCAACCGGGGCTTCCGGTATGCTTAAACCAACTCTGGCCGCACTGCCCAAAGCCACCAAAACGTATTCACCAACACCGGCACCAACTTTGTCAATGGCAATGATTTGCTTTTGACTCACATTCATATCGTTTAATACTTCAACAACCAAAAGCTTATTTCCAACCAAACTATCACATTTGCGGGTAGAAACAATACTCCCTGTCACTTTGCCAGCTATCATAACAATTCTCCTCGTTATTTCAAAATCGTCAACCTGTTTCCTGTAGAAATCCCGGCCGCATTGGCTTCATCTGTATCCAAATGCATCTCCAATGTAAAGCTATCATCCACACGGATTTTTACATGATTCCATATCAAACCCCGTTCATTGTCCGCTTTTACAGACACCATTTCATTGTCGGAAACACCCGCAATCAAAGCATCTTTTGGTGTCATATGAATATGCCTTTGGGCAACGATACAACCCTCTTCTAAATACACAGCACCCTTAGGACCAACCAAAGCAATGGCAGCCGAACCGGCAATATCACCTGATTCACGCACCGGAACTTGAATCCCTAATTTCATCGCATCTGTCTTAGAAATCTCTACTTGAGACCTTGTACGCTCCGGCCCTAAGACCCGAACGTTTTCTATCGCTCTCAGCTTAAGGCCAACAATCGTCACCTGCTCTTCACAAGCATACTGCCCACCCATAAGCTCTTTTTTCTTTTTCAATTGGTATCCTTTACCAAATAATGTATCTACATCTGTCCGACTCAAATGTACGTGACGGGCAGATACACCAACAGGCACTGTAAACCCTTCTCCTAGAGAATCATTTTCCTTACTTTCCAGTGCCTCTAAAATCATTTTGGTAATCAATGCAACATCTTTGCTTTCCATACTCTTTTTCTCCTATTGGATAAAACAAAGCCTGATGGGAACGCCACCAGGCTTTGTGGCAAAATATTTAAGAATAATTCCCTTTATTTTGCTTTTGGAAGAATCTTTTCTACATCCGTATGTGGTCTTGGAATTACATGAGTCGCTACCAACTCACCAAGTCTACCCGCTGCATCTGCACCGGCTTCAACCGCAGATTTTACAGCACCTACATCACCGCGTACCATAATTGTTACCAAGCCGGAACCGATTTTTTCAGTTCCCACTAATACAACATTGGCTGCTTTTAACATTGTATCCGCCGCTTCAATTGATGCAACCAAACCTCTTGTTTCAACCATTCCTAATGCTTCTTGTGACATGTTTCTTTCCTCCTTTTTAATCGTTGTTTTTTTTTCTGATGATTTTGTTTCTGTATTTGCTCGGACCGCTTTTTTTGTTGCTGCCATGTGTACTACCTCCTAAAAGCTTAAACCATGCAATTCACACTGCTGTGAACCACCCGGATAATTTCTTCATGGGGGTTAGGAATTGTAAGCTGTACCACCGGTTTTACGATGCCGTTTTCTGCTGCCGCTTCCATCGCTTGTATCACCGCCGAAACATCACCACGGATTATTACCGTTACTAGCCTACCTCCCAATTTTTTTTCCCAAGTTACCAATTCAACGGCGGCGGTTTTGCACATAATATCAATTGCGGTAATTGCCGGTGTCAAACCGGATATCTCAAAAAAACCATAGGCCTTTCCCATAAGGCTACTCCTTTGTTTGTTTCTTTCATGCATTAAACTTTTGGAAGAATCTTTTCTACATCATTGTGCGGTCTTGGAATCACATGAGTCGCCACCAACTCACCCAATCTCTCTGCTGCTGCACTTCCTGATTCTACAGACGCTTTTACAGCACCTACATCACCACGTACCATAACCGTTACCAAACCAGATCCGATTTTTTCCGTTCCTACCAATGTAACCTCCGCTGATTTTGTCATCGCATCTGCCGCTTCAATTGCTGCTGTTAATCCTCTTGTTTCTACCATTCCTAATGCTTGTTGTGACATGTTTTTGTCCTCCTAATAATATTAATATTGTAATTCTTTTTGCTAAGTTCGTGAAATACCTCACCTCTCAGCCTAGTCAAACCCACTTATTGTTAACATTTTTTCTGTATCTTTCGTCGGCTGCGATATTTGATATTTTGAGACCACACCAGCCAACTCCATCGCTTTTTGATATGCCGCTTCCAGCGCAGCTTCTACGTCTGATACACTACCTCTAAACTTTATCATGACCAGTAAAGGTACGGCAAGACTTTCCGCTTTGTCCGGCTTATTTTTATCAAAATTTTCTAAGGTAACATTGCCTGCTTTGCAACCTGCATCCGCTGCTGCAAAAGCTGTCGCCAAACCGAACACCTCCAGCATACCCACTGCTTCTCCCATACGCACTCACCTCGCCTTATTGATTTATAATCGCAACCTTTAGCCCTTCCATCTTAATATTTGTAACATGAGCCTCGTTGATATTTTCTAAGGCATATTCATGAGTAATCAATTCCTGAATTGGCAAACCAATGGCTTTGGCACGCTTTAAGAAATCAAAGGTGGTCGCATAATCTCTTAATTCATATACCCAAGAACCAACCAAGGTAATTTCTTTGGCGCAAAGGTCAAAGTGCGGATTGATGGTAGCATCTCCACCATTGATAAAAAATCCCAACTCGCACAACCCACCGCCTTTACGAATAAACTTATAAATATTAGCATGTGCCACCGGTGAACCGGTACACTGAAAAGCAAAATCCGCCGGATGACCACCAAACGCTTCTGCAACACCTTTTGCCAACGCTTCTATACCACCAAAGTCCTTGAAATTTACCGATTGATCCGCTCCCATAGACTTGGCAAAATCCAAACGTTGCTGTTCGCCATCTACCGCCACAATATTTTCAATCCCCATGGTTCGCAAAATCGCAATACACAAAAGTCCGATTGGACCGCAACCTTGTACCACAACATGACTATTAAAACGTAAAATACCAGTGGTTTTTGCTCGCTCTACCGCATGAATCAATACGGCACTTGGCTCAATTAAAATTCTGGATTTCAAATCCAAGTCACTTACGTTAAAAATAGAAGAACCCGCTCGAATCAAAATATAATCTGCAAACCAACCATTAAAATGAATCTCATCATCCGGCAACAAACCATACACATCTGCACCACCAATATTTTTCTTGTTTAAATCAAACATGGTAATATTGGGATCATCCGGAAAAATCATACTTGTAACAACTTTATCACCCACTTGCAGTGATTTTCCGGCACTATCCACAGTAACATTTTTCCCTATTTTTATGACCTCTCCGGTACCCTCATGACCCAATACCACCGGAATCAAACCAAAGGGATCACCTTTAAACTCATGGGCATCCGTTCCGCAAACACCGCAGCCCTCTACCTTAACCAGAATGTCTCCATCTCCAACAGGGGGCAAGGGAAACTCCTTTATTTCATAATGCTCCAATTTTGTCAGCATGGCAACTCTGCCCGTTGTAGGTACATGAACCGAAGTAGCGGAAGTACTTTGTTTTACCTTGCCATCCAACATCCCCTCTAAAACCTGTTTCACAATGGTTTCTACATTTGTGGCATTTATATCCATATGCTTTCTCCTTTTATTTGTTTCATTCGCACCACTACCGAATACACAAACTATCCAGCATAATACAGCGTCTTTCTTTGGTAAAGGTTCGTGGACTTGTCAATCCCTCACCCGTACGACTGGCAATGGTAAAAGTACAAAAACCCTCACTGCCAAACCCCAAGCCTGTATAAGACGGTCCATTTTTCACAAGAATTGCTGTATCTAGTGCCTTTGCATATTTGGTAATGCGGTCAACATCTTTTGAATGAATATGTGCGGAGTGGCGATATCCATGTTCTAAATAAACAGCCTTTTCCAAAGCATCCTCAAAATCCTTGCAACGAACGATTCCCAACACAGGCATCATCATCTCTTCTTCAATCAGAGGGTGTTTTTCATCCCCTTCAAAAATCAAACACCTGGTATTGTCCGGCACACGAATACCTACCATATCAGCCAAAACCTTAGCGTCCCGTCCAACGCAATCACGGTTCAATTGCCCATCCTTTAATACTACCCCAATCAAGGCTTTTTGCTCTTCTTCAGACAGTTTATAACAACCTTGCTCGGAAATCATATAATACAACAACTCTTCGGCAATGGATTCTACCGCCAACACTTCTTTTTCCGTCACACAAGGAATATTGTTGTCAAAGGTACAACCATTGATAATGTCTTCTGCCGCTTTTTTAATATTTGCCGTTTCATCCACCAATACCGGTGGGTTTCCGGCTCCGGCACCAATGCCGCGCCTGCCTGACTTTAACACTGCGGTAACAACCCCCGGTCCGCCGGTCGCTGCAATCAATTGAATATCCGGATGTTGCATCATTTGATTGCTGGTTTCCATCGTTGGTACTGTCACGGCACAAGCGATATTGTCCGGCCCGCCGCCCTCCAAAGAAGCCTCGTTGACCAAATTAATTGCATAAAAAGATGTTTTGATTGCCGCCGGATGGGGGCAAAATACCACCGTATTACCTCCGGCAAACATACCTATGGTATTACAAATGACTGTTTCACTAGGATTTGTACAAGGTGTAATAGAGCCAATTACACCAAAAGGACCCATCTCCACCAATGTCAAACCTCTGTCACCGGACCATGCTGTTGTTGTAATGTCTTCTGTACCCGGCGTTTTTTCTGCAACCAATTGATGTTTTAAGATTTTATGTCCAACATTTCCCATACCTGTTTCTTCTACCGCCATACGGGCAAGAATCTCTGCATTTTCCAAGGTCTTGCGGCGTATAATAGAAATAATTTTTTCCCTTTGATCCATAGACAAGCCGGCAACTTTCTTTTGAGCCTTTTTCGCTTCTAAAATGGCAGTTTCCATATCCGAAAAAATACCACGCCCAACACCGATTTTAGAAGTCATCTGAAGTTTTGCCAACACCTCTTTTACAATGTCTTGCACCAACTGTTCATTCGTAGACACAATACTACCTCCTTACATGGTTGGATCTATTTCTTTAATTGCTCCATAACTTTTCTTGTAACACTAGCAATCAAGTCAGCCTCGGTAGCACCACCACCGCCTTTTGAAGAACAGCATCCGCCGCCGCCACTATGGCAACTTGGTCTGTTTTCTTTGGCATTTGGGCACACATTAGCCGGATGTTTACCCGGTAAACCAAATTGTCTTCTGATGTCATACAATTTTTCAACTTGTTCTTGAGTTAATTCTTGTGGTCCGCCAATCATTCTTGATTGATACAATAATTGCGCATAAAACTCTAAGGATTCCATTTTATGATAAGCATCCAACAAAGATACCGAATACGCCAAAGCACCATGGTTTTCCAACAATACTGCATCAAAATATTGTAGATGTTCCGAAACTGCATCCGGAATTTCCATCGTAGACGGTGTACCATATTTGGCAATTGGCACACACCCTAACGCAATCACCGCCTCCGGCATAATCGGTTGGGTCAATGGAATACCGGCAATCGCAAACGTAGTTGCATACAATGGATGTGCATGTACCACAGATTTTACGTCCGGTCTTTCTTTATAAACGCGCATATGCATCTTAATTTCTGAAGATGGTTTAAAACCTCTATTTGCTTGGATTACATTTCCCTCTGCATCAACTTTACAAATATATTCCGGAGTCATAAAACCTTTGCTTACACCGGTTGGCGTACATAAGAATTCATTTTCATTTAATTTGACTGAAAAGTTCCCGTCATTTGCAGCAACCATCCCTCGTTCATACACCCGTTTTCCGATTTCACACATCTCTTTTTTTATTGCGTATTCGTTTTGCATACTTTCCTCCTTAGGGTTTTGTTTTCTGTTATTCTTCATTATTTTATCCGCCGATTTGACATTCCAAACCGGAACTTTGTATGGCTATTGCCAATAACGCTTCCATCTTCTCCCGAGATGGCGGCAATGTACCTACCATCAAATAAGGTCGATTCAATCCCTCGTACTTATCCTGTCCCAAACGATGATAAGGCAATAAGTGAATGCGCTTAACCCCGCCTAGATTTTTGGCAAATGTTCCGATTTCATTTATTTCCAAAGGTGTATCATTAAAACCCGGTATCACGGGAATACGGATACTAACTTCTGTTAATCCCGAATCCACTATCTTCTTCGCATTTTCCAAAATCAGCTCATTGCTTTCACCAATATATTCTTTATGCTTTTGCGCACTCATATGCTTAATGTCTAAAAGATATTGATCTAAGTAAGGCAACAACTTCTCTATCGTTGCAAAGTCAGCGTATGCCGTACTCTCCAGCGCTGTATTGATATTACTATCCCGGGCTGCCCGCAACAATGCCAACGCAAATTCCGGCTGCGCCAAAGCCTCACCACCGGAAAGAGTCAAACCACCACCGGTTCGCCGATAATAGGGGCGATCCCGTTTCACCGTTTCCATCACCTCAGCCACTGTCACATCCTGACCAATCAACTTTGGTTTTCCATGGATCAGCATAGACTGAATCTCCCACTCTTGTGATTCCGGATTGCTACACCAACGGCATCTTAAATAACAACCTTTTAGAAAAACAATTGTCCGAATGCCGTAACCATCATGGATTGAATACCTTTGGATATCAAATATACGCCCTTTTGTATTAAGATCATCCACTTTGTCATACCCCCTGCTCTGTCCTGCCTATAATATCATCCTGCAAAGACTTTGATAATGTAACAAACAAAGCACTATAACCGGCAACACGAACCACAAGATGTTTATATTGTTCCGGATTCTTCTGGGCATCTAATAACGTCGTTTTATCTACAACATTAAACTGCATGTGGCTACCCTTTTGATCAAAGAAAGAGCGAATCAAACCGACAAAATTGTCCAATCCTGTTTTACCCTCCAAAGCAGTTGGATGGAACTTTTGATTAAACAAAGTTCCATTTGAGGCAATGTAATGGTCTAACTTCGCAACGGAATTGGCCGCCGCTGTGGGACCATTTGTATCTGCACCGGCAGAGGGTGATACACCATCCGCAAGAGGTGTGTATGCCAAACGTCCATCCGGGGTAGCACCTGTCTGTGCTCCCATCGGCACATTTGCCGAAACCGGATACAAGCCCGCTTGAAAAATACCACCTCGTGGATTTTTATAGTTCAGCAAAGGTCTTGTATAGGTATATGCCACATCTCGCGCAAAGGCATCTACCTCTTCTATGTCATTGCCAAACTTTGGCACTTGTGCAATCCACTCCAAAATCCGGCTGCCCTTGGCCTGCACTTCTGACGATTGAGACATATCTATAATATTTTGCAAAATCAGCGCAATCTCCGCCTCACCCACTTGCCTACCCGCAGTGGACATCTCTATCGCTACCTTGGTCACAATATCTGCCACTCCATCGGCATTTAAGCCTTTTCCATAATTCACATCCAAAATTTCTTTTAGCTCTTGTAATGTGATTTTCTTTTCATCAAATACCAATTTCTGAATCACGTATAAGGAATCTGCCATATTGGCAACACCAAACCCTTGGGGCCCGGTAAAGTTATAAACCGCTCCCCCCTCTTGTACCGACTTGCCCCGCACCATACAATCATCAATCATAGCGGACAAAAATGGCAAAGGACAACGTTCTGCGTGGGCTACATCAATGGCATTGTTTGCATTTACCAACAAAGAAATGGCATATTCCGTCTGCACTTTATAAGCATCATAAAACTGCTCAAAAGTAGTCATTGCAGATACTTCTCCTGTCTTTGGTCCAACCTGTACCCCTTTGTCTTGCCCATTTTGAAATGTCAATTCCAAAGGACGGCACATATTAAAGAATGCCGCATCATGCCAACCATCTGTTTTTCCGGCCTTTTGAGGTTCCACACAACCAATGATGCAATAATCACGTGCATCTTCTAAAGTCAAACCACGGCTCAACAAAGAGGGAATCACTACTTCATCATTATAATAAGCAGGCAAACCAATTCCGGTACGGGTAAGTTCAGCAGCCTTAATCAAAAATACATGGGGGGTGCCACTCCATACTCGAACAGATAACGATGGCTGGGGCAAAAATACGTGCCCGGATGCTTGTATACACATAAAAGACAAATCATTGGTCACGTCTAAGCCTTCTTCATTTTGCCCACCAACAATCAGATTTTGAAACAAACTATAACCTGCAAATCCTTCTGCTGATACTGCGTCACGACATTTATTCAAATCATTGAGCTTTACCCAAACACAGTCTAACAACTCTTGGGCAAATTCTTTTGTTAATGTACCTTTTTCCAAATCTTCCTTATAATAAGGATACATATATTGATCAAAACGTCCCGGCGAAATGGAATGACCACTTGACTCAATCTGAATCAACTGCTGCACAAACCAAAAAGATTGACATGCTTCATAAAAGTTCGTTGCACCTTTTTCCGGTACATGCACACAGTTCTTTGCAATTTCCAATAACTCCAACTTACGCACTTGGTCTGCACACTTTTCCGCCTCTTCCAAAGCCAAACTTGCATAACGCTTTGCATAATTTATCGCCGCATCACAACTAATCTGTATCGCTTCTAAAAAGCGTGATTTTTTTTGATAATTGGCATCACCTAAATGAATGGTTTCCAGTTCTTTAATGGCTCTTTCTTTAATCCCACCAAAACCAACAGCCAAAACCACATCATACTGAACTGACACATGCCCAATTCCATTGTAAAAATAATTGCCAGGTGTAAACATGTTGTGTTCCATGGCTCGTAGTGTTTCCGATTCCATGTATGCAGTCGCCAACTCACTGGTTGTTTTGCCATGCCAATATGCATTTGCTTCTTTTATCTCTTTTTTTGTCTGTTCTGAAATATAAAATGGATCTGCCAAGCGACTTTCTACCGTATCAAACTCCGCCTCTAGCCACGCAAAAGAAAACTCCGGGTAAGTTTGACAGCCACGCGGTGCAATCGTCGTACTACCAACAATCAACTCTAAGTCACGAATGATAATCGGAATGTGCTCTAAGATATGTGCAAACGCTTTGGCACGTCGAATAATCAACGGCTCCTGTTCCGTCTGCTGATAGGATTCTGTAACCAACATCGCCCGAGCAGATTCAATCTCCGGCATTTTAGCATACAAATGGTCTACTAATTTGTCAATTCGTTTTGTTTTAGGAATATCTCTGGTATCATATGCATACAATCCCATTGCCTTTATGCTCCTTCCTACCCACTTGAATACTATTATACAAGTAAAATCAAACAAAATCAACATAATTTTCAACACAAAACCACAAAATAGGGTAAGATTTATTACAACCAGTATAAACCTTACCCTATAGGGGAATGTCAATCCTTTTATTTTTTTGTGAAACTTTCGTTTAAAGATTCGTTGTTATGCTTTTTTAAAATACATTGCAAGGCCTTGTCCACCACCAATACACATAGAAACCATCGCATCTTTTTTATTCGAACGTTGCAATTCATACAAAACCTTAACAGCTAAAATCGAACCGGTCGCACCAATGGGATGCCCCAGAGAAATACCACCACCATAAATATTTACCTTACCATGATCCAATTCCAAGTCACGCATTACCGCGAAAGCTTGACTGGCAAAAGCCTCGTTGATTTCTACAAGGTCAACATCCTTTAAATTGATTTCCATTTTTTTTGCCAATTGCTCCATTGCTAATTTCGGCGCATAACCCATCAAATGATCTTCGTTGCCGGCAATTGCATAACCCTCAATTGTTAAAAGTGGTTTTACACCCAAAGCTTCCGCTTTCTCTTTGGACATCACAACCACCGCAGCAGCCCCATCATTTAAAGTAGAAGAATTTGCCGGTGTTACCGTTCCGGTTCCATCAAACAAAAAGCAAGGCTTTAATCTGGCCAATTTTTCCATGGTCAAACCACCTCTTGCCCCCTCATCCGTATCAAAAACCGTTACGTTACCTTTGCGGTCAGCTTTTTCATAAGCAATAATTTCATCTTTAAAAATGCCGGATTCAACAGCTGCCACTGCTCTGTTTTGGCTCTCCAAAGCAAAAGCATCTTGTTCTTCTCTACTCACATTATATTCTTTTGCAACATGCTCCGCTGTAATACCGTTATGGTAAGGCCCCAAAGGCCAAGTAAGGATATCAATCACCCCGTCTTCAAAAGATTTGTGCCCCATCCGGGCACCCCAACGGGCTTCTTTCACATAATACGGCAATTGAGAAATATTTTCAGTACCGGCAGCCACAACCACATCCGCAAAACCCGTTTGAATTTCCATCACTGCATCCACGATTGATTGTAAACCGGAAGCACATTGGCGGTTTACGGAATAAGAAGTTGTTTCTTTCGGCAATCCGGCTTTTAAACTAACTGCTCTTGCAATAAAACCGTTCTCAGCGATTTGCCCAACTTGGCCAACGATTAACTCATCTACCTCTTCTTTTTTAATTCCGGCTCTCTCTACAGCCGCTTCCACCACCAAAGCACCCATATCAATTGCAGAAAAATCTTTTAAACTACCACCATAAGCCCCAATTGGAAGTCTGGCCCCACTGACAATTACTACATCTTTTAATCCATTTTTCATACTCTTTTCTCCTAATGTTTTATTTTTTCTCTGCGCCCCATTGCTTCATTTCAATTCATCAAACAATCATTCCACCACCAACATTAATCACTTCTGCAGTTATATAAGAAGCTTCATCCGAGGCCAAAAATGCTACCATATTGCCCACATCTTCCGGCTTTCCGGCATAGCCCATCGGAATTCTATCCATCATGCTATTCCAGGGCGCACCGTCTTTTATTTCTTTTAGCTGTAATGTCATATCTGTTTCAATAAAACCCGGACAAATAACATTGCAGGTAATACCCTTGCGAGCACCCTCCCGGGCGGCCGTTTTTGTCAAACCAACTACCCCGGCTTTCGAAGCGGCATAATTTGCTTGCCCCAAATTACCCAACCAACTGCCGGAAGAAATATTGATAATCCTGCCATAGTTTTTTTCACGCATGATTTTCATAGCTTCTTGCGTACAATAAAAAGTTCCGTTCAAATTAATCTTTAATACCATATCCCAGTTGTCATAGGTCATTTTATGAAGCATTCCATCCCGATTGATGCCGGCATTGTTCACTACAATATCCACTGTACCAAACGCTTCTACAACATCAGCAAAGAGTGTTTGAACTTCGTTTGACTCACTCACATTTACAGCAAAAGCCTTGGCAACCTGACCTTTTTCCATGATTTCTTTCGCAGTTTTTTCCGCATCTTCTAAGGATAAATCCGCAATCACTACCTTTGCGCCATCCCCTGCCAATTTTTTTGCAATTCCCTTTCCCAAGCCTCTTCCGGCTCCGGTAACAATCGCAATTTTGTCTTTCAATCTCATTTGCTTTCCTCCTAAAAATACTGCATTCACAATGTTACTTTTTTTTCAAAAACCCCTTTAACCCAAAAGGCTTATCCACATGAAACAATTCTGACTTCATAATCTTTAAATTCGGACAAATCATCGGTTGATATTCCATCAAATCTAAAATCTGCGTTTGCAGATCAATTCCCGGTGCTATTTCAGTGAGAACCAAACCATCCAATCTTAACTCAAAAACCGCACGTTCTGTAATATAACTCATCTTTTGCCCTTTTTTCCTGGAAATATCACCATTATAAGATATTTGTTGAAGCTGGTTCACAAATTTAAGCACAGAACCCTCTTTGTTGATCTTTAATTGGTTATTTTCAAAAGAACATACCAACCCTTTTGCCGTAAAGGTGGAACAAAAAACCACATGTTTGGCATTGGTTGTAATATCTATAAAACCACCGGCTCCGGTTGGATTTGGCCCTAAACGGGTGGCATTGACATTACCTTGCCGATCCATCTGACCCGCTCCCATAAAAGTTACATCTACCCCAACACCATTATAAAAATCAAATTGGTCGTCATGGCGCAACAGTGCAAATTGGTTTTTTGCAATACCAAAGTCCACACCACCTAAGGGAACTCCACCATAAATCCCGGATTCAACCGTCAACGTCACATCTTCCGTAACCCCTTCCTCAGCAATAATCGCTCCAATCACATCGTTTGGAATGCCGGTTCCAACATTTAAGATATCATCTTCACACACTTCTAAAAGGGCACGGCGACCGATAACCTTTCTGACAGAAATCGGTAAGGCATCCCCTTGCTCAATCGGTGTTTTGATATCACCGCAATAAGCCGGATCAAAGTAAAAACTATGGGTTTGGCGATGATCCTCTTCCGGATTGGGACAAATAACAGCCGCATCAATGAAAATACCGGGTACGGTCACTTTTTTACAATGCAAGGTTTCCGCTTTTACTTTATATTTTGCTTGGGCAATTACTTTACCGCCAAATTTCTTGCACGCTAACACTGCGGAAAGAACCTCTAAAACCATAGCCTCTTCATCTGTGGATAGATTACCGTTTTCATCAATGTAAGTGCCTCGAATAATACAAAAATCAAGGGGTATCGGACGATAACGCATGTATTCTTCTCCATCAATCATAAGGATATCATTTATATCCGGCTCTGCTTTTGTGATTTCATTCATTTTACCGCCATCTATTCGAGGATCCATAAATGTACCTAAACCAACCTTGGTGATTTTGCCCGGCTCACCACCGGCCATACTACGAAAGAGCTGCGCAAATTGACCCTGGGGAACGTTATAGGCCAAAATTTTATTCTGCGCAATCAAATCCATAATTCTAGGTTGCAAACCCCAGTGGCCGCCAATTATTTTTTTTAACATCCCTTCGTGCGCAAAGTGTTGAACACCACGGTCTCGATCACTTTGACCACAAGAATGAACCACCGTCAAATTGTTTGGAACACCTGTTTCTAAAAAGCGTTTTTCAATGGCTTTAAGAATCGTCTCGGCAGCAGAAACCAAGGTCATACCGATTGTAGCGACAGTTGCACCATTGTCGATCATAGCGGCCGCTTCTTCACCGCAAATAAATATAGGTTTCTTCATTTGGTTATTTGTACGCCCTGTTTTTGCTGAACCGGGCACACTCTCCTTTCTTAGCGAAACATTTTTTTAACTGCTTTATTATCTATTTTCATATTTTTTGTTAAAGGTATTGCATCCGTAAATCTAAATCGGCTCGGTATCTTAAAGGAGGCTATTTCCCCTTTGAGTTTTTCCCGCATTTCTTCCGCAGAATAATGATAGCCTTCATCCAAGCGAACCAAAGCAGCTGTTACCTCTCCCAGAATCGGGTCGGGAATTCCTACCACCACAGATTCAAGTACCCCTGCAATTTGATTGATTTCACTCTCCACATCAGCCGGATTAATTTTTTCACCACCATGATTGATGATATAGGACAAACGGCCAATCACATATAAATACTTATCTTCGTTAAAATAGCCAATATCCCCCGTATGCAACCATCCATCTTCATCCAGAGAGTCCGTTTGGGACAGATATCTGCTTAAGATATTTGTCCCTTTGATTACAATCTCGCCATTTTGATTGTAAGGCAATTCATCGCCGGCTTCATCCACAATCTTGAATGTAAGCCCCGGTATCGGAATACCGGAAGAACCCAAATATCGGCTGGTCGCACAAGCTTCCGGGAAAAAAGTAGCCGGTGAACTGGTTTCCGTAAGACCATAAATAGTATGAAAGGCTACGTTTGGTAACCATTCTTTTATTTTCAAAATACTCGTAACCGGCATTTTACTGCTACCACACAAAAACTTTTTCAATAAGGGCAATTGGGGAAAATTGTCCGCCTCTCTTAAAAGCATATGAAACACCGCCGGGGAGGCGTGAACTAAATTGACCTCGTATTTAATCACATCCTCCAAAAATAATTTCGGTTTAAAGTATTTATGCAAGACTAAGGTACCACCCACATAAGTCGACAATCCCAATAAAGCAACCGTACCGGTAATATGGTACAACGGCGTACCTACAAGGGTTTTTAAGCTTGCATCAAAGGCAAACAACTTTTGGTAAGCCACAATGCTGTGCATTATATTTAAAGCACGTAACTCCACCACCTTACTTCCGGAAGTGGTACCTGATGTAAACATATAAATCGCAATACGCTCCAACAACTGTTTTGGATAAACAACGTCTTTTGTTACGCTCACTTTCACTGTCATAAACGTATCCGATAAGCCATCGGTATACAATTGTCGACAAGCCAAATCAACAAACCAAGGTTGAAAACAGTCATCCGCAATGAGCAAGTTTAACTCGATTTTGGCAATCAAAGCATGTACTTCATTCGCTTTATATTTCGTTGGCAACATAACGGATATAGCTTGTAACTTTGATAATGCCAAAAATGCCGCATAAAAATTCAAACCATTGTGTAAAAGTACTCCAATGCAAAAGCCCGGTTGTATGCCATATTCCGTCAACAGGTAATCCGCGAAGTTATCTACAATCTCCAACAGGTGCTGATAAGTATATCCTTGCCCATCCACATCAATCAATCCGATTGTTGCAGGGCTTTGTGAAGCGGTGCTGACCAACATCTCATAGAGAGAATTTGGTAAACCGGAAAAAGATATAAAGTTTGTTTCGTGAAATTTTACGGGAGAGAGCTGTGCTTCCACCTCTTTTCCCCAAAGTGTATTTCCATTTATCATAGGTATTCCGTCATTTTCGAATCAACGCAATCGGTTTCGTTATCATAGATATTATATTCATTTTGTGTTTCTGTCAATCGTAAAAAGATAAGAAAAGAAAGAATGAAATTTGTGGATATTGTACAATTTAATAAATAAGTTTAAATATCAATTGCTTTTTCCTCCTCTTTTCGTTACGATATAACTTACTATGATTATTTTTTAACGAATGGAGAACTGCATGAAGAAATATACAATTGCGGATGTCGCAAGGGAGTTGGGTGTCTCGCGAGCAACCGTTTCACGCGCAATGAACGGAAAACCAGGTGTCGGAAAAAAATTGCGTGAGGAAATTTTAAAATATATTGCCGTTGTTGATTATAAACCAAACAACCTAGCTAAGGCTCTCAGTGGTGGTAAAACCAATTTTATCGGTTTAATCCTAGGCGATATCAGAAACCCTTTTTATTCCGAATTGGCATTTCATGTACAACGAAAACTCAATTCAGAGGGGTATGTGGTAATCATTCTAAACTCAGAATTTGACGAAAAACGAGAACTTAGTTATGTACAAATGGCCATTCGGCTTAATTTCGCAGGGGTTATTTTACTAACCGCTCAAAATGGCGGGTTAGAAGAGATGTTAACAGAAGAGAATATTGCAGTGGTCTTAATCAATCGCTTTTGGCCGGGCTTTACCGGTTCCTCTGTTATCTCCGACAATTTCAAAGCAGGTTATATTGCTACCATGCACCTCTTGGAACTGGGGCACACCAACATTGGTTTCATCTCAGGCCACGCCAATTCATTGGCATCTCATAACCGCCATATCGGTTATGTACAAGCAATGAACAACCTAGGATTAAAAACAGATCATCTCTACCATCAATCCTCAGACTTGAAAATGGAAACAGGCTATCAGATTGGTCAGAAATTTATGGCTTTACCAAAAAAAGAACGACCCTCGGCTATCGTGATTATCAATGATATGACTGCACTTGGTTTTATGAGCGCCATAAAAGAACAGGGTGGCTGCATCCCGGAAGACCTCTCCATCGTCAGTTTTGATGATATTTCCATTGCGTCCGTGCAAGGGATAGATTTAACCACGGTTTCTCATGACACCACCAATATGAGCTTAAAGGCGGCCAACTTAATCAAAGAATCTATCGAAAATCCTGCGCATAAGATTGAGCAAATTATTATCAATCCTAAGTTGAAAATACGCAAAACCACTAGACCTTATCATTCAAAATAACTTTCAAGAGCATAAGTTTCAAATAAAAATAGCACTTTTTAGGGGCAGAAAAAGCCGTCCTAGTGCTATTTTTTTGTTGTCAATTAGGGAAATTTACTAATTTTTTAAAGCAAAATATAGTAAATTTGATATATTGCACAATTTGCTTGTAGATGTTATTGTGGATAATAATCAAGAAATCGGTTTCTTAAATTAGGAATCCGTATTGCAGAAACAAGGAAACCGATTGCAGAAATTGATTTGCAACATTCTGATTTTTAGGAGGAACTTTAGATGGCACTTGATGTAAGATCCAATTTGGCAAAATTGTTTTCTCTGGAGGGCAAGGTGGTTTTGCTCACCGGAGCGGCCGGTGGAATTGGCCGAGAATTGGCTGTTTCTCTCGCAAAGGTAGGCGCAACCATGGCATTGGCCGACATTGCCATGGATGAATTAAACGTAGTTGAAAAAGAAATCACGGATTTGGGTGGCACCGCGAAGAGCTTCTTCGTAGACTTAATGGATTTATCCAGTCTAAAGGCATTAACAGATGAGGTAATTACTGCATACGGTAAGATTGATGCACTAATCAACAACGCCGGAATTAATAAACGTGAGCGTTTGGAAGTGGCCGATGAAGATAGTTATGAAAAAATTCTAGGTATCAATTTAAAGTCCGTTCATTTTTTGAGCCAAGAAGTGGTGAAGCATATGAAAGAAGCCGGCACCGGTAGCATTGTCAACGTCACTTCTTACAACTCTGTCATGATGTTAGGTGGCTGCGGCTTATATGGCGCTTCTAAGAGTGGTGTGGCTGCTTTGACCAGAGCCCAAGCCATTGAATTGGCAAAATTCGGCATTCGCTCCAACGCCTTAACACCCGGCCATATTCAGACCCCTTTGACGGCTCCACTATGGAGCGACCCCGTTCGTTCTAAATTTTTGCTGGATCGAATCGCTATGAATCGCCCGGGAACACCTAAAGACTTAGTCGGCATGACCGTCTTGCTGGTAAGTGATGCCTCCGCTTATATGTCCGGTATGATGTATGTAGTCGATGGCGGCAGCCTTGCGGGCGGGCAACCTTGGGAAATATAACGCACTCAAAAATAACGCATTCAAATTCAAAAAATCATTAGGAGGAAACATAACATGGCAAAACGAATTGGAGTAGTTGGAGCCGGAGCTATGGGCGGCGGAATTGCACAAGTAGTTGCCCAAGCAGGATTTATTGTTATCAATACAGATGCCAACGAAGCAGTTTTACAAACAGCAAAAGTAGCTGTTCGAAAAGGAATGGACAAGCTTATTGCAAGAGGAAGAAAAACAGAGGAAGAAGCGGCAGATATTATTTCTAGGATCTCTTATGAAACAAGCATGACCGGCCTGGCTGATTGTGATATTGTCATTGAAGCTGTTCCTGAAAAACTGGAACTAAAAAAACAAATTTTTAAAGAATTAGATCAAATTGTTCAAAAAGATGCTTTGTTGGCCACCAATACTTCTGCTTTATCTATCTCCGCAATCAGTGCAAATATGAAAAACCCGGAGCGCTGTGTGGGAATGCACTTCTTTTTTCCGGCTCCTATCATGAAACTAGTGGAAATTATTCAAGGCTGTCGCACCACGGACGATGCCGCAAAACGAGCTGCTGCATTTGCCAGAGAATTAGGCAAAACTCCGGCAATGGCACCGGAATTACCGGGATTTTTAGTAAACAGGATGTTGGTTCCCATGCAAAACGAAGCTGCATATTTGGTGATGGAAGGGGCAGATCCGATTGATGTGGATAATGCTATGAAACTAGCTTGCAACCATCCGATGGGACCATTGGAATTAACCGACTTTGTTGGTGTCGATATTATGTACAATACAATGCTCGCTTTATACGAAAGTTATCGTGATTCTAAATACCGTCCCTGCCCTCTATTGGCCAACATGGTTGCCGCCGGCTTATTAGGCCGCAAAACAGGCAAAGGTTTTTACGATTATAACAAATAATATATAACCCAAATCTTCTGGGTTCATATAGATTAACGTAACTTTTCATAAAAAGGAGGAAACTATGAAAAACAAACTCAAAAAACTCGTCGCACTCGGAATGGTAATTGGACTTACCTTAACCCTACTCACAGCTTGTATTGGCGATAGCACAACAGATGATACCCCTGCCGTTGCTGATACAAATGACACCACAGATGATGCAGATGACACAGCGGATGATACTGCCGGTGGCAGCGAAACCGTTGACACAATCCAAATCGGTCTGATTATGCCTTTATCCGGCGTAAATGCTGACCAAGGTGTCTTCAATGTAGACGGCGGCCAACTTGCGGCAGATTGGATTAATGAGAATGGAGGCATCCATTCCCTTGGTGGTGCCCAAATTGAATTGGTTGTTTATGACAATGAATCTGACCCTGACAGAAGTAGAATGGTTGCCGAGCGTATGATTGATGAAAATCCTAACATGATTGCGGCGACCGGAGCAGCCGCCAGTTCTTTTGTTATTCCTATGTTACCGACATTTGAAAGAGCCGGATTACCTTTTTTAACAGGCCAAACCTCTCAGGCAATCACAGCGCAAGATTATCAATACGTATTTGCAATTGCAGCGCAATCTCCCGGATTCGCCGCAGCCCAAGTTGATATCTTAGAGTGGATCAATGCAGAATATGGCACAGAATTGACCAGAATCGGGATCATCTATGAAGATTCTGAATGGGGCCTTACAAACTCACAAGCCGCACGGGATTTAATTGAACAAATGGATCATTTTGAATTGGCCTTTGATCAATCCTTTACACCCGGTGCTGCCGACTTATCTCCTATCGTTGTTGGTTTGATTGATGCTGACGTAGAAGTTATTATGCCATCTGTTTACACCCAGGACGCCAGACTTCTTTTTAACACTATGACAGCTTTTGACTATGCCCCATTGATCGTTGGTGGTGGCGCAGGCGTTCTCTTCCCGGGCTTTGCTGAAGATTTGGGCGACTTGGTTGACGGTATTATCTCGGTAGCTTCTCATAACTTTGACGTTACTACCATCCGTAACAATCCTGACTTAGCCAACATCAGTGAGCGATTTGAAGCAGAATTTGGTTACATTATGCCGGAACAAGCAGTTGGTACCTTTAGCGCTGTTTATCTAATTGCACAAGCTTTGGAAATTTCCGGAACAACGGACAGAACGGACCTTATGCATGCGATTCGTGCTTTGGACACAGCCGGTCTTACACCTGGTGGCCCTATGGCCTTTGCCGAAAATGGCTTCAATGAAAACTCTGTGGCCGTTATGGTTCAATGGCAACGTGGTGATGATGATATATTCCGTCCACGTAGCGTATTTCCACCGGAAGAAGCGGATGTAGAATTCCAACTTACTGAGTTGTTGATTGAAAAACAAAGCAATTAACAAACAGACAAGCAAAAGGTTGTTTCCTCCCCCTATGGTTCATCTAGGAGGAGGAAATAACTTGATTCTACGCAATAATAAAAACCAAAAGGAAAACCTTATTTCTACAATAAAGGGAGAGGATTTATGAATTATTGGCTATTTTTTCAAACGCTTATAAATGGCTTGCTACTTGGCGGCGTGTACTCCTTAATCGGCGTTGGTATTACCCTGGTCTTTGGGGTTATGAAAATCGTAAACTTTGCCGCCGGAGCATATTTGGTTTGGGGCATGTACTTTACTTGGGTATGGCATCAAGTTACCGGTTGGGAAGCTTATGCTTTGATTCCACTTGTTATTATTTCAATGATAATTTTCGGTTATATTACATTTAAATTAACCATTCGGCAAGTACTTGGATCTGACTTTACAACATTTATTTTAATTACCGTTGGTCTATCCTTTTTCTTACAAAACTTGTCCGAAGTTGTTTTTGGCACATCACCTTTGGCGGTGACATCGGCAACAGCGTTATACTCCTTACGACTAGGAACTTTCGTGATTTCCGTTCCAAGAATAATCGCCTTTGGCGGAATGTTGATTTTTGTAGCCGGAATTGGAATCCTTCTTAATAAAACACTATTGGGGCGAGCAATGCGAGCCACTGCGGAAAATGCAGAGGTCTCTCAAATGCTTGGCATTAACACCGAAAAAACTTTTACAATCGCCTTTTTATTTGGAATCGTTATGGCTGGTATTGCCGGGCTTTTGGTGACACCTTTATTCTTTGTCAGCGCAAATGTTGCGGAAACATTTCGTTTGGCTCCGCTTGTAGCGGTGGTGCTCGGAGGTCTCGGCAACATCAAAGGTGCTTTAATCGGCGGTATGCTGGTTGGAGTAATTGAGGGCTTGGTGTCAACCTTTATCTCCGCAGACATTGGGGTTGCTGCAATTTGTATTTTGTTTCTTATTGTTGTTTACCTGTTTCCATTGGGATTATTTGGGAAAGGAGCACGCAAAGCATGACAAAAGCAAAAAACTTATTACAACCAAAATTTATCGTTATGCTCATTGCTTTCCTATTTTTTCTAATCTTACCGACGTTTATAGAAAGCAATTATATCATTACGGTTTTGATTAAATGCATGGCCTTTGCCGTTTTTGGTATGGCATGGAATATCATCGGAGGTTATGGCGCACAAGTTTCCTGGGCCAGTGCCTCATTTGTGGCAATTGGTGCTTATACCAATTTTATCATGCAAGTTGAACTGAGCATTTCACCGTTTTTATCTATACCCGTTGGTATGCTCTTATCTTTCTTATTTGCAACCCTGATTGGTTATGGTACATTTCGGCTTCGTGGTGCTTATTTTGCCATTGCAACGATTGCTTTTGCAGAAGCTTTCCGCGGTGTTTTACAGTATTTCTCAGGCCTAACCAGAGGGTCGGCGGGTATGTTTATTACTTACCGAGGAAACAATTTTCTGGCATTAAGTTTTAGCAATGACAGACCTTTTTACTTTATCTTTTTGGTCTTAGTCATCATCAGCTTGATTGTCTCCCGCTTGTTTATTAAATCAAAAACCGGATATTATTTAGGTTGTATCAAAGGCGATGAAGATGCAGCTGAAACACTGGGCATTGAAACCTTTAAAGTAAAACTAAAAGCTTTTCAAATTAGTGCCATTATGATGTCAGTGGCCGGTGCTTTTTATGCCTCTTTCCTGACGTTTATCTCACCTATTAGTACGGCTAGTTTTAACCTTTCCGTCATGATTGGTATCGTAGCCATTGTCGGTGGCACTGCCACTTTATGGGGACCGGTTCTTGGCGCATTTATTATTGTACCTTTGATTGAACTTTCCGGCGTTTTATTGGGTGCAGCAGGTGCCAGCAACGTACTTTACGGCTTGCTGTTGGTCGTTATGGTTATGTTCCGTCCAAGTGGGCTAATTACAATATTGTATGCGCTCTTTGACAAAATCAAAAAAATTCGTGATGGCAATCGAAAGGTTAAAGTACCGATTTCAGTAGATGAGGAGGATAGCTAAATGAGTAAAATGTTGGAAGTAAAAGATTTGTCTATCAACTTCGGCGGCATTAAGGCTGTTCGTGATTTTAGCTTTGATATTGAAGAGGGTGAAATTTTGGCCTTGATTGGGCCTAACGGTTGCGGAAAATCAACCACCGTAAACTTGATTTCCGGGGTTTCAACCCCAAATACAGGCACTATAAAATACCAAGGCGAATTTCTAACCAAGAAACACAGCATTGCGACCCGCTCTAAAATGGGGATTGGCAGGACGTTTCAAACACCAAAACCCTTTGGTTTCTTGAGTGTTTATGATAATGTTTTTAGCATTACTTTGCAACGGCATGGATTTAAAGAAGCAAGAGCAAAAACCAATGAAATCCTAAAAATGTTTGAATTGGATATGGTTTGTGAAGAACCCTCTATTAAATTGCCCATCGAAAAACGGAAGTGGTTGGATTTGGCAAGGGTGATGGCCACAGAGCCAAAATTGGTCATGATGGATGAGTGTATGGCCGGTTTGAATCCCAATGAAATGCAAGAAAACTTAGAGCTTGTGAAAAGAATAAACAAAACCGGTGTTACGATTTTGTTTATTGAGCATGTTATGCGAGCCGTGGTTTCTGTATGTACACGAGCGGTTGTTATGAATGAGGGTACCTTTTTATTTGAGGGAACACCGGAAACCGCTTTGAAAAATGCTGATGTTATCCGTGCTTATATTGGTGGGGCCGCCACAGAAACACCGGATGAATCAAAAGGAGGAGAATAATGTTAAAGATTGATAATTTATCTGCCGGTTATGGCGATATGCAGGTTCTATATGATATCTCCTTGCATGTTGATGAAGGTGAAGTCGTTTCTATCATCGGTTCCAACGGAGCCGGTAAAACAACATTATTGAAAATTCTTTCCGGCTTTGTTCCCATTAAAGCAGGTACGGTTCTTTATCAAGGCGAAGACCTTTTAAAACAAAAGCCCCGGAAGAGAGCGGAAATGGGCATTGCCCACATTCCCCAAGGTCGTGGTATTTTAGGAACCTTAACCGTCAAAGAAAACTTGATTATGGGCGCTTATCCCAAGGCTTACAGACACACTGCGGAAGAAGGAATGGAGCGGGCGTTTCAGTTGTTTCCCATTCTTGGTGAACGGCAAAACCAAATGGCCGGTTCTTTAAGCGGCGGTCAACAACAAATGTTGGCAATTTCCCGTTCCTTGATGATTCAACCGAAATTGTTATTGTTGGATGAGCCTTCCCTTGGATTGGCACCCATTGTTGTTGAGGAAATGTTTGAATTAATCGCTAAGGTTGCGGAAGATAATATGAGTATTTTGATTGTAGAACAAAACCTGCATCAAGCTCTTGGTGTTGCCAACCGGGCTTATGTAATTGAAACCGGCAAAGTCGTTTTAGAGGGCAATTCTAAGGAGCTACTGGCAAACGAAGATATTCAAAGAGCTTACCTTGGGGTTTAATATTACTTTGCACCTATAAAATAAGGAGAATAACAATGCGAGCAGCTTTCATTGATAAACCTTTTTCCATTTCATTTATCAAAGATGCCCCCGAACCCCAATTGAGCGAAGGCAGACAGATAAAAATAAAGGTACACACAGTTGGTATTTGCGGATCGGAAATGCATGCTTACCATGGCACCCATCCCTTTCGCATCCCTCCTGTTGTAACCGGCCACGAATTTTCCGGAACCGTTGTTGCTGTAGGCAAAGAAGTAAGCAAATTTCAGATCGGGGACCGGGTAACAGCAGAAGTAGGCGTAGGCTGTGATCGGTGTTCTTTGTGCAAAGCAGGTTTATATAATGTTTGTAAAACAAAGCATTATTTAGGCTCCGGCAATTGGAGTGGACCCTTTGGTGAGTATATTATAGTTCCGGAAAAAGTACTTTATAAAATACCTGATCATGTCAGTTTTGAAGTAGGTGCTCTGATAGAACCTTTGGCTGTTGGTATGCATGCGGTTAGAAGCAGTAAACCGGAGATGGGTTCCACGATTTGTGTCGTTGGTTGTGGTGCTATTGGCCTAAGTGTTATTTTAGCTGCACGATTGGCCGGTGTTACAACCATCATTGCTTCCGATGTTTCTGAAGGTAGCTTGGCAATTGCCGCCGAATTGGGGGCAACGCATTTACACAATGCAACAGCCGAACCATTACACCAAAAAGTAGAACAATTAACAAAAGGGCTGGGCGTGGATATCTGCTATCTGGCATTTGGTAACGAACACATTTATGATGAAGTCTTAGATTTAACCAGACCCGGGGGCACGATTTCTCAGATTGCTTTTATGAATGAGCCGTTTTTGGTAGATGTTGCCAAAATTCAAAATAAATCTTTACGAATTATCGGTTGTAATGCTTATGTAAGCAAAGACTACCATATTGTTTGCGAAGCTTTAAAAAACAAACGCTTTTGGGATCTGGAAAAGATGATTACAAAAGTTTTCCCCATTGAAGCATGTGCGAAAGCCGTAAAGATGGTGGAGCAAAGAGACACGACAGTTATAAGAGTCATGTTACAATTTAGGTGAATATATGATTAAAATTGGTTGTTGTACAAACATGGTCGCAGAAGATTCTGCCGGAATTGGAATCGACAGAATTGAAAAATTGGCGGAACTGGGGTATGATTATATTGAACTGCCACTGGCTCAAATGATGCAATTAAATGATAAGGATTTTGCGAAATTGTCTACTCGCGTAGAACAAAGCGGTATTCCTTGTCTTGCTTGCAACAATTTTTTTCCGGCAACCATGCAATTAACAGGTTCTGAAACCACTCCGACAGACGCGTTAAAAGCATATATTGAAAAAGCCCTTATCCGGGCAGAACACATCGGAGCAAAAAGCATTGTTTTTGGTAGTGCAGCTGCCAAAAATGTTCCGAATGGATTTCCCTATGAAACTGCCCGAAATCAAATCGTAGCAATATTAAAGCTCGTCAGTGATTGTATTGGCGAAAAAAATATCTCCATCGCAATAGAACCACTAAACCAAAGAGAAAGCAACATTATCATCACCGCTTCAGATGGTCTTGCATTACTCAAAGCCGTAAATCGCCCAAACATCAGACTATTGGTTGATTTTTACCACATGTCTTTGGAATCAGAAGCTGTTTCCATCATTCCTGCTGCCAAAGATTATCTACAACATATGCATTTGGCCAATCCCAATGGACGGATTTGGCCCAAACATAATGATGGAGGCAATTATGATTCGTTTTTACGAGCTCTAAAAGAAGCCGCTTATGATGGTTGTGTTAGCATAGAAGCCTTCAGCAATCATTTTTATTCCGATGCAAAAGAAGGTTATGAAACATTACAAAAAATAATCCGGGCATTTTAAAAAAAGCCCAGCAAAAAGGAGAGGTTCACTATGTATAGTAAGGAAATGATTGACGACTTAAATAATAAAGCCAAAACGATCCGGCGAAACGTGATTAAATCCATTGGCATCGGTACAGCCGGCCATGTTGGTGGTTCTTGTTCGTCCGCCGACCTTGTTACGGCATTGTATTTTTATAAGATGAAATACGACCCCAAAAACCCTAAGATGGAGAATCGTGACCGCTTTTTACTTAGCAAAGGCCATGTGGCAGTGTTACAATACGCAGCAATGGCAGAAGCGGGGTTTTTCCCTGTTGCAGATTTAAAACACACAAAAGATGTAGGATTTCATTTACAAGGGCATCCCGATTATCTGAAAACCCCCGGTATCGAAGCCGGAACCGGCTCTTTGGGACAAGGTTTGTCCTTAGGCTTGGGTATGGCTTTGGGACTGAAAGATGATGGCTTAAATAGCCGGGTTTACGTCCTATGCGGAGACGGCGAATTGGCTGAAGGTCAAATCTGGGAAGCCGCCATGGCCGCCAAAGCTTTTAACGCAGATAACCTTTTGGCCATTGTTGATCACAATAAGTTGCAAGCAATGGGCCCCATTCAAGAACGATTGGACATTACACCTCTGCCGGAAAAATGGGCTGCTTTTGGTTGGCATGTAATTGAAATAAACGGCCATAACATGGAAGAAATTTTAACTGCCCTTGACCATGCCGAAACCATCAAAGGGAAACCAACCGTAATCATCGCCCATACCATCAAAGGCAAAGGTGTCAGCTTTGCGGAGAATACAGTTAGTTGCCACAATGTCTTACTTACAGATGAAATGTATCATCAAGCACTTTCTGATTTGTCGTAATTAGGCCATGCCTGTATCATATATCACACAAGGAGAAGAAGAAAATGACTTATACAAACCAAAGAATCGCCTACGGTGAAACATTAGTAAAAATGGGCAAGGACAATCCAAAAATAGTCGTGATGGATGCTGACTTGTGCGCCTCTACCATGGGTAAACTTTATGAAATAGAATACAAGGAACGTCATTATGAAATGGGGATTGCCGAAGCGAATATGCTTTCTGTGGCAGCCGGTCTTTCTACCACCGGGAGAATTCCTTTTGCCAACAGTTTCGCAGTTTTTGTAGCCGGCAGAGCCTACGACCAAATCAGACAAACCATCGCGATTGGCAAATTAAATGTGAAAATCGTCGGTTCCTCGGCAGGTCTTTCGGATTTCGGCGATGGAGCTACACACCAAAGCATTGAAGATATGGCCATCATGGGGGCCATTCCAAACATGACCGTTATTTGCCCGGCGGATGCCAATGAAACCGTAGCCGCCACCAAAGCAATTGCCAAATACCACGGTCCTGTTTATATGCGTCTAAATCGCAACGATTATGACAATGTCACCGAAGAAGGAAAACCTTTTGTGATTGGTGAACCGGATGTCTTGCTGGATGGCAAAGACGTTGTTGTTTTTGCCACCGGCTATATGGTTGGCTTGGCTTTAAAAGCAGCAAAATTATTGGCTGACGAAATTTCCGTAAAAGTGGTTAACGTCGCTACCATCAAGCCCTTGCCCAAAGAAAAATTGATTCATCTGGCCAAAGATGCAAAAGTAATTGTAACTGCTGAAGAACACAGCGTAATTGGTGGTCTGGGCTCTGTCGTGTTAAACGCATTTGCCCAAACGCCAATACCAATTGAAATGATTGGTCTGGAAGATGTTTTTGGCTGTAGCGCGCATAATTATGACGAACTATTAGAGCACTTCAACTTAACTGATACCGCAGTAGCCGATCGAATCAAACAGGCTTATTTCGCACATAAGGAGTAAAAGATCATGAAAATAGGATTTATTGGACTAGGAATCATGGGGAAACCAATGGCCTTAAACTTAATCACAGCCGGCCATGAACTAACCGTTTTTGATATTATAGAAGAAAATATGAATACTTTAAAAGAAGCAGGTGCTGTAGTTGCAACTTCTCCTAAGGAAGTTGCCGCACAAAACCCACTCATATTGACTATGTTGCCGAATAGCCCTCATGTAAAAGCTGTTGTTTTAGGTGAAAATGGGATTTTAGAAGGTGCCGCTCCCAAAACAACCATCGTTGATATGAGCTCAATCGCTCCGCTTGCCAGCCAAGAAATTGCAAAAACTTGTGCCGAAAAAGGGGTTAAATTCCTGGATGCACCTGTTTCCGGCGGGGAGCCAAAAGCAATTGACGGAACCCTTTCCTTTATGGTAGGAGGTGACGAAAACACTTTTCATGAAGTAAAAGACATACTTTCAGCCATGGGTGCCAGTGTAGTTCTTTGTGGTGATATCGGTGCCGGTAATACAACCAAATTGGCAAATCAAGTCATTGTGGCTTTAAACATTGCCGCCGTTTCGGAAGCCTTTATGCTAAGCACCAAAGCCGGTGTGGATCCTGCTAAAGTTTTTGATGCCATTCAAGGCGGCTTAGCTGGTTCCACTGTTATGAATGCTAAAATACCGATGATTACAGCCGGAAATTTTGCACCCGGATTTAAAATCGACTTACACATCAAAGACTTAGCAAATGCATTGGATACAGGCCATGAGGTTGGTTCTCCATTACCGCTTACCGCTAGTGTCATGGAGATATTGCAAAACTTAAAAGCAGATGGCAACGGCCAATGTGACCATAGTGCAATCGCTTTATATTACGAAAAATTAACCGGAAGCAACATTCGCACTTCTTAGTTTTTTAGACAAGTAAAAAACCAAGGTTTCTGAAATCCACTTCTTCAGAACCCTTGGTTTTATATCGTCCATTTCTTATTAATTCCCTGCCGCCTTTTTCTGTTCAAATATCGCTTGCAACGACTCTTTGTATGGTGCTCTCGCCACACCATACTCCGTAATAATCCCGGCAATCAAATCATTGTCCGTCACATCAAAAGCAGGATTGAACACTTTTACGCCTGCCGGAGCCATGCGCTTGCCATACCACATTTCCGTGATTTCTTCTGCCGGACGTTCTTCAATTTCAATTTCATCACCGGTGGCTGTTTGCAAATCAATGGTTGAAGTTGGTGCACACACATAAACCGGAACATTATAGCGCTTCGCCACGGTTGCTACCACAGAAGTACCAATTTTATTGGCCGCATCACCATTGGCTGCCACCCGGTCACAACCAACCAAAATCGCATCCACCCAGCCTCGTTTCATAACCATGGCCGACATATTATCACAAAGAAGCGTCACATCCAAACCTGACGCATGCAATTCATAAGCAGTCAATCGTGCCCCTTGTAACAATGGTCTGGTTTCATCGGCAAAGATTCGGAAATTGTAACCTTTTTCCTGCCCCAAATACATAGGTGCCGTGGCTGTTCCATACTTTACAGTTGCCAATTGTCCGGCATTGCAATGGGTCAAAATCCCATCGCCGGGCTTTAGCAACGCCAAACCGTTTATCCCGATTTGCTTACATACCCAGATGTCTTCTTCCCGAATTTTCACAGCTTCCGCATGAAGAAGTTCCTTGATTTCTGCCACTGATTTTTCCAAATTTTCTTTGACCACATCATCCATTCTATCCAAAGCCCAAAAAAGATTCACGGCTGTGGGACGAGAGGATGCCAAATAGTCTTTTGCCTTGGAAAACGCCGCATAAAATGCTTCCTTATTTTCTATAGCAAGCTCCTTTGCCGCCAAATAAATACCAATCGCTGCCGCCACCCCAATTGCCGGAGCTCCCCTTACCTGCAACAAATAAATCGCATCCCAAATTTCTTTTTGGGTCGTTAAGGATAATATTTCCGTTTTGTAAGGCAGCTGAGTTTGGTCGATGATTAATAAAGCACTATTTGCATCGTCCAAAGCTACCGTTTCATAATCCATAATTCCTTTTATTTCTGTACGCATATCTCTTTGTATGATGTATGAAACGAACATACATCACACACTCCTTTCTCGCCTTTTATGCAATGTTTCATTACGAAAATGCCGCAATGGCCTTCTGTATCGCCCTTCGATAATCCTTGCCACTGACAAAGCTTTGGCGGTTCATGATATAATTCTTTGCCAATATAATCAATATTTTTTCTGCTCTGGCTCGTTTGCTTTCATCCGCAATTGAAGTAATATCTTTCACATTTGCCATACCAACTGTCCGGCGAATGGTTTCCAAACCTGCTACAGCAGCTGTATCTTCTAAAATCGTTCCTAGGTACCAATCCATAAAACCCGGTACCTTTGCCATCGGATCGGTTACCATCGTCGGATAAGCCGCTTTGAATTTCATAATAAATAAATCTACAACACGTTCAATGCTATCTAAAATCCAACTGCAAAATGCTTGTTTTTTTTCTGCATCCACAATCTCTGCATCTCCATTACACCAAGCAAAAAATAAATTGGCCAACACATTCCCAATGTCATAGCCCATCGGCGCAAAAAAGGCGAACTCCGGATCAAATACGTAGGTGTGCTCCTTGTTGATAAAAATAGAACCTGTATGCAAATCACCGTGAATCAATGACTGGGCATTGTTCATAAAAGCAAATTTACACTTGGCAGCTTCTAAATGCAATGCCGTATCATTGTATAGCTCTTTTTCTACAAAATCAGCAATGGGCAAAAATACATTGTTTCGATTATTATAATCCATAAAAGGCTCACTATAAACCAACTCCTCTGTGATTTCACACAAATCCGGATTGATAAATTTTTTAACCAATTCCTTTTTCTCTTTGTGACACATCACCACATCGGTGGTACTCAATAACGTATTCACCAAAAAAGTACTGATGTGATCCGCAAACAAAGGAAAAATCTCGTGTTCCATCAAGGCTGTACGCATCATGGTATAACCCTCTAAATCCTCCATCACCAAAGCACACATGGTTCCATCGTATAAATATACTTCCGGCACCAAACCCGGCGCAAATTTATCCTGCAAACGAAGAACCTCCGCTTCAATGCGCCCACGGTCTGTGGACAAAGACATTTCATCCGAAATACGTAAGGTCTCACCTGCTTGCTTAATAATCACAGACTTTCCACTATTTTCATCTCTCAAACGAAAGACATAATTCAAATTTCCATCTCCGATTTCCCGACAAACAAGCTTTGCGTCCGATGGAAAATAATCTAGCTTTTCAGCAATATATCCTGCAATATCTGGTTCTTTCATCAAAAAATACGTTTGATATTTGGACATCACAATCCTCCTTTATGCTTTTATTCTTATTTTCTTGCCACATAAGTCAATGCCAAGGCAATCGCTAATACCGTTCCAATTACGATATTCATCATATAAAAAGGCACACCCAACATGATTAAACCATTTTGCAAAACCCCCATCAAAACGGCTCCCATCAAAGTACCAAAGGCATTGGCCTTTCCGGCTCCCAGCACAGAAAATCCAATGAATGCCGCTGATACAGATGGCATTAAAAATGCATCTCCTGCCTGTACTTGAGCCGTTCCAATTCGTGCTGCCAAAGAAATACCACCAATGGCTGCAAAAGTTGCAGATAAGAAGTAGGCCAGTATTTTATATTTTTCCACCGGAATGCCCGAAAGTTTCGCCGCTTCTTTATTTCCGCCAACAGCATACATATATCTTCCATGTTTGGTATAACCTAGGATAAACATCGCAATTGCCACCACACATAACATGATGATAATCAACCATGGTTCACCACCAAGGGCACGAAACTGCTCACTCACCAAACCGGGAGCCTGGGTTCCGTCAGGACGTACCATACGCTCGGTAATGGCACCTCCACGAGAATACGTCAAAGCAACCCCTTGAAAGATAAACATTACCGACAAAGAAGCAATCATATCCGGAATTTTAAATAAAATAATCAATAACGAGTTGACCGCCGCTACCGTCAAACACACAATGATGGTTAGAACAATGGCAATCCACATGTTTAAATCATACCAAATAAACATGGTCATGATAAAGGTGGAAGCCCATTGCGCACAAGCACCAATTGATAAATCCATACCATCTACAGCAAGGGCATAAGTCAAACCAATTGCAATAATGGTAGTAATCGAGATGGAGCGTAGTACCGTAATTACATTCGTGGTTGTCAAAAATATACTGCTGCCTGTGTCAGAGTTCCAATTTCCAAAGGTAAACACCAAAAGTAAAAGTAATATTGTGACAAGGGTTCCCCACTTTGTAATCCAGCTCGATATTTTAAGCTGTTTCCTCTTTTTCGTTTGTTGCATCAATTGATTTTCCTCCTGTCGAATAGTAGAGTAATTCTTTTTCACTCACCTCACCATAGGCGAATTCCTTGACAATTTTACCATCATACATCACATAAATCCTGTCACAAATGCTCAAAACTTCCTGAAATTCACAAGTTGCATAAATCGCACCTTTGCCCTCTGCTGCCAGCTTTTCAATTAACTCATACATATCTTGCTTTGCACCTACATCAATTCCTTTGGTAGGCTCGTCATATATATATACATCCGCCTCTGAATTCAACCATTTCCCAACCACTACTTTTTGTTGGTTTCCACCGGAAAGCAGAGCCACGGTTTGGTTTTCAGAGGGCGTCTTAATTCCCAAATCTTTAATCATCTGACAAGCTTCTATCTTTTCTTTTTTGCGATTGATGATACTTACTTTATTTGTATACTTTTTCATCGCCGCAATGGAAATATTTGCATACACCGGGTCGGTTACCAATACCCCCTCTTTTCGTCGTTCTTCCGGCACCAAAGCAAAGCCGCTTTTCACCGCCTGCTGCGGATTTCCCAAACGTACCTCCTTGCCATTTAACTTCATTCTTCCCGTGTGAGAATAGCAGCCAAACAAGGTTTTACATAACTCCGTTTTTCCTGCCCCCACCAAACCGGCAACACCAACAATCTCACCTTTCCGGACATAAAAATCAATATTTTTTACACGTCCTTCCTTTTCGGTTAAATTTTCTACTTCTAATAGTGGCGCACCAATTTCACAATCCTTTTTCGTATAGATACCATCATACTTACGCCCCAACATATATTCCACGATGGTATTCACTTCCAATTCTTTTGTAAGGGGCATGGAATCCACCAATTTACCATCTTTCATAATGGTAATATGTTCACAAATTTCGTATAATTCATTTAACCGATGAGAAATAAACACAATCCCGATTCCCTCTTTTGCCAAATCACGAACAACACGGAATAAATCCTGTGTTTCCGTATTTGACAACGGTGCTGTAGGTTCATCTAAAATCAAAAATCGGCACCTCTCCGCCACACATCTGGCAATAAGCACCATTTGTTTTTTATGTAATGTAAGTTCTCTCGCCAATGCGTTAATATCCACATCTACATTTAGTCGATCCAGCACTGCCTGCGCTGACTTTTTAATCGCACCCCAGTTTACCAACTGCTTTTTGCCCATGTGATTCACCATTGAGTTAAACATCACATTTTCCGCCACTGACAAATGAGGAATCAAAGCAGTATCTACTTCTTGATATACAATTTCAATGCCTAAATTTTTAGAGAGTTTGGGAGAGCGGGTTTCTACCGGCTCTCCCCCTATATAAACATCTCCGGTATAGTGCCCGTTGGCTCCGGCAAGCACTTTCATCAAAGTTGACTTGCCGGCACCATTGGCACCTACCAAGGCATGAATTGTACCACTTGTCAAACTGAAATCCACTCCGTCCAATGCTTTCACACCGGGAAATTCGACTTCTATGTTTTTCATTTCCAGTTTCAACTTATCCATGGCACACCATCCTTATTTTTTAATTACTTCACGTACCACGATCTGATTGTATCCGTAAACAATGCACCTACCGGATCATTTGGGTCACCCCAACCGGGAATAATATCAACTAAGTTTTCCATGGTTGTATCTTCTGTTAAATCTTCTACCAAAATATTGTTTGCTGCCAAGTCAAAGAAGTCCGGTGTATCATAACCCATTAACTTCATAGCAACCAATCTCATATTTACGATACCAATCAATCTTGGATCCACAGATGCAGAAGAACGGAAAATTTCCGGATTTCTTAACATCAATTGAATATTATCATTGGAAATATCAATGTAATAAATCGGAATATCTTCTCTGCCCGCTTCTAAAAATGCATCCAATACCCCTTTTGCCATTTCATCAAAGCTACCCCAAACCGCATCAATTTCGCCCGGCCCAAAGGTCGGAAGCATAGCTGCTGTCATCATGGTAGAATCACCACGAACATTGGAGAAGTCTGCCGGTGAAACGGTATTTACAGTATAAATATACCCTTCATCTTCTAATCTTCTGTATACGATATCACGTCTGTCGAGGGGAGGGATACCAGGACCCATAAATGTCTTTAACACTCTAACCGGTAATTCGCCGCCTCTTTCAAGATGCTCATCAATCATATGACCCAATGATAATTCTGCCAAAGCAAAATCATCTTGCGCTGTTGAGGTAACACCTTCTAGTAGTTCACCCTCCGGGTCACCACCACGCATTGGCATACTGTCAAATGTAACAATTTCGATACCTGCTTCACGAGCCGGCAATAACATATCATAAGCATAAGAAAGCTGTGCATGAGAAATAATCAATGCATCATATCCTTGTGAAATCATTTGTGCTACTGTTTCTTTCATACGAGCATCATCACCATCTGTTACAAAGGTGTCTACCGTCATACCAAAACGCTCGCCCTCTTCTACTGTTCCGGCAAGGTATTGCTGGGTATGGTCACCGGCCACCAAATTTCGAACAACTGCTACACGTTTGCCGGCCAAAGGACCCGCTGCGTCATCTGCATCATTTTCAGCACCTGCATCATCTTCTACGGTTGTATCTGCCCCGGTATCAGCATCACCGCCACCTCCATTGCCACCACAACCCAATAACAAAGCTGAAGCCAACACGGTGCATAATAGTACACTTATTACTTTCTTTTTCATAGTATCCTCCTAATTCTTAATCATATTTTCAGGCTAATTTAATTATAAACCTTGTGAAAAGATGAAACAATGCGGGAAGATTTAGAATAGGTGTGACGATATTAAGATACGAAGCCCACCTCAAACGGATACATGAATAATTCGATCCGATATATCCACAATGTATTCTTCCCTTGATTTGATAATCACAATAGAGGTTCCAAAACTTTTGAAGCGATAAAAATAATCCTTTGCCAAAGCAATACCTGCTGTATCGCTATGGCTAAATGGCTCATACAAAATCAACACCTTGGGTTTAAAAATACACCATCGTTCCAACAAAAGGGTCGTATAATCATTGGCTCCCATTTCATCTAAACGAAAATCTAATTCTTCCATCTGTTGTTCAATTTGTATTTCTGCCATTTTCTCCAATCGGAATTTTCCACGCAAATATTCCCATGCCGATATCTTATTCAAGGAAGGAATCAATAGATTCTCCCCCGGCGACATACCTAAAATCAATTCCTGCGGGTCACCTAACTGACCAATTGAAACAATCTTATTGCGTATAAATCCTTGGGTATTGGAAAAAACACTTTTTTTTCCATCTAAATACGTCACCAGATTGCTGTCAATTTTACGCCCGGAGATATAATCAAAAATTCGCCTTCCCGTTTTCACATCCAACGTTAAAATAGAACATATCTCCCCTTGATAAAAATTGAACTGATGCTTTTCTCCTGTCTTTAAATCTAAATTCTTGACGCTATAAATCAATTCATGTTTGTTTTCCGGAATATCTTTTTGGGCTTCAAATCCCTCGCTCAAACGCTGTCTTAGCATAAATTTTTCCAGATGTTCATTGTTATGGATATAATTTTTATGACATTTTTTGACAATGCTGCCATTTTTAAAAATCACATACTTATCCGATAAAATCCGAGATATCTGATCTGAATTGCTATTAATGATAACCGACATGTTTCGTTTGCCAATCGCCCGGTTTAAAATTTCTTTGTAATTCTTCACCTCTTCTACAGAACATCCCTCAAATTCATCTTCAATGATTAGAACTCTCGCATGTTTACTATAAGCTTTCACCAAATTCATCATGCGCTTTTCCAATTCCGTCAACTCTTTGATGCGCTTTGTAACGGGAATATGCAAACCCAACTCATCCATATATAACTTCGCTTGATTCACAAGAACCTTTTCTTGTATCACCCAAAAATTGAATTTCTGATTTTCCAAACCGATATACTCGGCAACAGACCAATCTTCTACAAAATAACTATAAGGATTGATATGATATACCTTTTCCGCATATAGTTTCTTATCCGCTATCATCTCTCCATCAAAAAAAATACTACCCGTGTTGGCTAAACGGTTGCCCGAAATAATCTCTGTCAATAAACTTTTTCCGGAATCAATCAAACCCAAAAAACCTGTACATTCACCTGCCAATAAATATAAATTGATATCTACCAACTTTTGTGTATCATTTTCCAGATAGTTTAATTGTTGAATACGCAAAACCTCTTTTTTCATCCACTACGCCTTTCCACGATGATCAATCGGAATTGTAATCTCTACATCTGTTCCTTGATTTAACGTACTATACACATGCACACCGTAACCCGCACCATAAAGAAGTTGTAACCTCTTGTGAATATTCAACAAACCAATCCCTGTATTTCTCTGTTTCCCCTCGGTCGAATCCTCACTCAATTGACCCTGCGTAAGAATCTTTTCATTTAAACGTTCCAAAGCCTCTACATCAATCCCTTTCCCATTGTCAGAAATGGTAATAATCAAATTTTTCTCCGTTACAATCACTTCGATCATAACCTTTCCGCCATCCATATGCTCTTCCAAGCCATGGAAAATAGCATTTTCAACCACCGGCTGAATAATCAACTTGGGTATTTGATAATCTAAAGCAATTTCATCATCCTCGTCAATGAAAACATCCAAAGAGAAACGATTGTTGAAGCGGTAACGCTGAATGGTCATATAATTATGGATATTTGCCAGTTCCTCACGCAATGTAACCGGTTGGCCGCTGCGACTGATACTATAGCGAAAAAAAGAAGACAGCACTTCCACCATCTTTGCCACATCCGCATTGCCATCCATCAAAGCTTGCCCACGAATAGACTCTAATGTGTTGTATAAAAAATGGGGATTAATCTGACTTTGCAAAGCGGCTAACTGCGCCTCTTTATCATTCATCTCAGCCATATTGGCTTGCAAACGTTGTGCCATCCGTTGCTCAGCCAAAGGCACTGCCTTTTTTAACTCCACCACCCGACGCATAAAATAATAGATTATAAACGCCAGTTTCAAACTTTCCCCCACCATTGCAAAAAGAAAAACCACTCGGTTATAATCATAAAAACGAACATATAAAAAAAGAAATGCAATCAAAGATAGCACATGAACAAGCAAAAAAATCTTGATCTCTTTTGTAAATGCCATGACTACCTCCTATGAATGCAATTTACGATAAAGAGCCGGCTTTACTCCAACATTTTTGGAAAACAATTGACTAAAATAACGAACATCCTTGTATCCGACTTGGGCAGCCACCGCCGCAATGGTTTCATTGCTATTGCATAAAATTTGCTGCGCCGCTGCCATGCGAATCTTTATCAAATAAGCACTAAAATTCAAACCCGTTTCCGACTTAAACAAAGTACTAAAGTAAACCGGGTTCAAACCAACAATTTCTGCCAGTTCCTCTAAACCGATTTTTTCCTGATAATGCTCATCAATATACTGCATGGCTTTTTTAATGGGCTTAACGGGCTCAGATTCAATTGCCAAAAAACACTTCTCTAAATAATCGCCCAAATACTTCTTTAACAAACTCTTTAAACCGGCGAAACTATAACATTGCAGCACATGATTCAGCAAGCATTCCCGCAAACTATCCTCAATCGGACCCTGGGCTCCCAAACGTGAAAAAAATCCAATAATCAATTTTCGTGCAATTTCATAACTACAAGCATAATCCACATTCTCTTTGTCTTGCAACTTTGCAAAAACATCATTTACAACCTGCTCAAGCAAAGGTCTTGAAAACGTAGTAATTGCCTCTTGAAAACGCCCTTCAAAAGGCAGTAAAAAACCGTCTATCTCCAACTTTTGATCCAAACTTAAATTCTTTGCATAAATCAAACGGCTCGCCCCCAATTTGATACGATTGTCCACTGCGCCTTTTGCTTCTTCAATAGACTCACGTATCTGTGCAAACTCTTCCCGTTCTCTACCTATGCCAATGGTAACTTCGTAATGCTCAAAACCAATCAAATACTCCTGTACCTCTGACAATAACGCATTGATGGCATCTTTGATATTTTTATATTCAGACTTTGCATAACTCAATAACACAAAGATATATAGATTTTCTTTTTCACAAATCAACTTTTCTTTCACATGATCTTCAAATTGATCGTCAATCACAGAAATGATTTTATTGATGGTTATTTCATCTTGTTTCCAATCCGCCGCTTCATAATTACGATAATCTAACTTCAAAACAAGACCCAAATAAGACTCTGCGGAAATATCCAGATTGTATTCTTCTTCTAAAGATTTTGTATTATGCTCTTTTTCTTGATTGATAATACTCTCTAAAATATTGCTCTTAATAATCTGACGACTAATGCTAACCGTTTCATGAATCTCTTCTAATTTTTCAATTGCCAAATGCTCTTGTTTTAATTCACCCACCAACACATGTAAGACTTTATTTAACTCCGCCTCTTGAATGGGTTTGAGCAAATAATGACTCACTCCGTATTGTAAAGCCTTGCGTGCATATTCAAACTCTTTATAACCACTGATGATGACAAATTTTATATCCGGATATACTTCTTTGGTTTTTTGAACCAACTCCAGACCATTGCACTTTGGCATACGAATATCCGTGATTACAATATCCGGCTTTTCCTCATGAATCATCTGATATGCCGTTTCACCATTATCGGCCATGCCAACACAAATACAACCTAGCTTATCCCAATCCACTAGGGTTTTGATTAACATGCTGATTCTGATTTCATCATCTGCAATTAAAATTTTCCACTTTTTATCCTGCATATTGCACCTCATGAACCAATTCACACTTCTTTTTATCATGGGCAATACCCACACAAAGAACTTCACCAACCAATCCTGCATAATATTTATTTTCCATTTTCATCCCTTAACGATAAAACCACGAGATTATAAACCAAATCACAAAAGGTTCACTAATGAAATTATACCACGTTAATTCCATTATGATACAAAATATTTTATTGAAGAAAACTCAGAACTCCCAATACATCTATTCCAAATATGACACACGGGTCTTTGACACTTGCTAGAGTCTAAAATAGCTCTAAAGCCTTATTCTAGGCTTATTTTTTTGTCAAATTTTTCATTTTGCTATTGCGTACTTTCAAGTACTGTGTTATAATATAAGGTAC